>OGSR01000030.1_pt1 | contig 107539 bp, 107 predicted proteins | sample 1574061 | NCBI WGS metagenome assembly OGSR01 (sample SAMN03295818, study PRJEB24534) | human gut metagenome | isolation source: fecal sample 8 from infant 2 | host: Homo sapiens | place: USA: Pittsburgh, PA | collected 2014-07 | reverse complement strand
GTATACGCTAGTCAATTTATTGGCAGGTAGATTTAGGAACCTGTGCGTCGTGGGAGATGCAGATCAAAGTATTTACGGCTGGCGCGGTGCAGATATGCAGAACATCTTGGATTTTGAAAAAGATTATCCAGATGCTGCAGTAATTTTGCTAGAACAAAACTATCGCTCCACGAAAAACATCCTTAGCGCAGCAAACCAAGTCATTGAAAACAATAGCAATCGAAAACCAAAAAACTTGTGGACAGAAAACAAAGAAGGAAACAAGATCACTTACTACCGTGCAGATAATGAACGAGACGAAACCCGTTTTATCGTAGACCGGATGCAAGAAGAGATTCGAAGCAATCATCGGAATTACGGCGACTTTGCCATCTTGTACCGGACGAACGCACAATCTCGTGTAATGGAAGAAACTCTGTTGAAAGCAAATATTCCTTATAAAATGGTTGGAGGGCACAAGTTCTACGATCGTAAAGAAATCAAAGATATTTTAGCGTATTTGAATGTGCTGGCAAATCCTCAAGATTCAATCAGTTTTGAGCGTATCGTTAATTCGCCCAAACGAGGCATCGGACCAGGATCTATCGAAAAACTACGCAGTTTTGCTTCTCTTCATGAATGGCCACTGCTTGAAGCAGCGCAAAATGTGGATCTGGCAAATATCGGTGGAAAAGCAGGACAGCAATTAGGTGCATTTGGAGAGATGATCCAAGAAGTCACTCAGATGATCCCATACTTGACAGTGACAGAATTGACGAAAGAGGTTTTGGATCGTAGCGGATATCTAGAAGACTTAAAAATCCAAAATACATTAGAAGCACAAGCACGCATCGAAAACTTGGAGGAATTTTTAACGGTCACACAAGAATTCGACAAACAATTCGAACAGCAAAATGAAGAAGACGCTGATGCACCAGAAGAAAAACTAACGGTCTTCTTAAATGATCTGGCACTTGTTTCCGACATTGACAATTTAGAAGAAGATGCTTCCCAAGTGACATTGATGACTTTGCATGCAGCCAAAGGATTAGAATTTCCAGTTGTATTCCTGATTGGTCTAGAAGAGGGGGTTTTTCCTTTATCTCGAGCATTGATGGAAGAAAGCGAACTGGAGGAAGAACGCCGTCTCGCATATGTGGGGATCACGCGAGCAGAAGAAGCGTTGTATTTAACAAATGCTTTCTCCAGAACATTATATGGACGGACGCAATATAACCGACCTTCTCGTTTTGTAGAAGAAATCGATCAGGAGTTACTGGAAATCGAAGGCATGCGTCCTACGCCTAAAAAAACACCTGTATTCGCTAAAAAAACAGCATATAGCTATAAACAGCCAGAGACAGCGGTTGTTCCCTCTAAAAGTGCTACTGGAGGGGAAAATAACAGCTGGAAACCTGGAGATAAAGTCAAACACAAAAAATGGGGTCTAGGAACAGTCGTCCGAGTAAGCGGGACGTCGAAGGATCTAGAACTAGATGTGGCTTTCCCAAGTCAAGGAGTAAAACGTCTTTTGGCTGCCTTTGCGCCAATTGAAAAAGCTTAGTAGTGGAGGGTAAATGATGGAACATGAAATGACGATTGACGAAGCTGCTAAACGAGCAGAAGAACTTCGTACAAGACTGAACCAATGGTCTCGCGAATACTACGTAGAAGATAAACCAACAGTGGAAGACTATGTTTATGATAAAGAATACGCAGAATTAGTAGCAATCGAGGAACAATATCCTGATTTGATCACGTCTGATTCTCCCACTCAACGAGTAGGCGGAAAAGTATTAGAAGGTTTTGAAAAAGTCACTCATGATATTCCGCTTTACAGTTTGAACGACGTTTTCAGCAAAGAAGAGCTGATAGCTTTTGATCAACGTGTACAAAAAGCAGTGGGACGTGTAGTTGACTATTGCTGTGAACTAAAAATAGATGGACTTTCCGTTTCTTTGCGTTATGAAGATGGAAATTTCGTGAGAGGTGCGACTCGCGGGGATGGAACTGTAGGAGAAAACATCACTGAAAACCTAAAAACTGTCCGGTCGGTCCCAATCAAATTAAAAGAACCAATGAACATCGAAGTAAGAGGCGAATGTTTCATGCCAAAACGGTCATTTGTCCAATTGAACCAAGACAGAGAAGCAGAGGGAAAAGATATCTTTGCGAATCCTCGGAACGCCGCAGCTGGTTCTTTGCGTCAGTTAGATTCTAAAATCACAGCGAAAAGAAATCTGGACACTTTTTTATACACAGTAGCTGATTTCGGTCCTATGCAAGCAAAAACCCAGTATGATGCGCTAGAAGAGCTAGAAAAAATTGGATTCCACACGAATCGGGAAAAACGTCTATGTCATTCGATTGATGAAGTGTGGTCATACATTGAAGAATATCATGACAAACGTGTGGATTTGCCCTATGAAATCGATGGAATCGTCATCAAAGTGAATGAATTCTCGCTACAAGATCAACTTGGTTTTACTGTCAAAGCACCGAGATGGGCAGCAGCTTACAAGTTTCCGCCAGAAGAAGTTGAAACGCTAATCGAAAACATCGAATGGACAGTCGGTCGAACAGGGGTAGTAACGCCAACAGCTATCATGACACCAGTCCGAGTAGCAGGAACGACAGTAAGCCGTGCCAGCCTGCATAACGGTGATTATATTAAGTTGAAGGATATCCGCTTGAAAGATACAGTTCTGATTTATAAAGCGGGAGACATCATCCCAGAAGTTTCGCAAGTCGTGTTAGATAAACGACCTAAAGACAGCGAAGAATACCAATTGCCTACACATTGTCCAGTTTGTGGAAGTGAACTTGTCCATTTGGATGAAGAAGTAGCCTTACGGTGCATCAATCCTAAATGCCCTGCTCAAATGAAAGAAGGTTTGAACCACTTTGTTTCAAGAAATGCGATGAATATCGATGGGTTGGGGCCGCGCGTACTAGAACAGATGTATGATAAAAAACTAGTAGCAGATGTTGCTGATCTTTACAAATTGACAGAAGAAGAGTTATTGACGTTGGACAAAATAAAAGAAAAATCAGCAAATAATATTTTGACAGCAATCGACAACAGCAAAGATAATTCGGTCGAGCGGTTGATTTTCGGGTTAGGAATCCGACATGTCGGAGCGAAAGCAGCAAAAATTTTAGCAGAACATTTCGGTGATCTAGAAACATTGAGTAAAAGTGACTATGAGTCGATTATTGCGCTTGATACGATCGGTGATATCATTGCCGACAGTGTAGTCACTTATTTCAGTAACGAAGAAGTCCATGAATTGATGAATGAATTAAAACAAGCAGGCGTCAATTTCGAATACAAAGGGCTTCGAAATGCCCAATTGCAAGAAGTCGAGTCTCCTTTTAAAGAAAAAACAGTAGTCCTTACTGGTAAACTAACACGATTTACTCGTGAAGAAGCAAAAGAGACGATCGAAAATCTTGGCGGGAAAGTGACTGGTAGCGTATCGAAAAAAACGGATATCGTGGTAGCAGGAGAAGATGCTGGCAGCAAGCTGACCAAAGCACAAGAATTAGGAATCGAAGTTTGGACAGAAGATCAAATGGCAGATGCATTGGCTAAAAGTCGCTCAGTAGAAGAATGAAAAATGAGTTTTTTCAGACAAATTTCAATAAACAATTTCAGACACGGCACTCTTGTGTTAAAATAGAGAGCAAAGTTTTTAACTCGTTTAGAAAGAAGGGGTAGTATGGCGATTAGTGAAGAACAAGTGAAACACGTTGCCAAATTAGCAAAACTTGCGTTCGCAGATGAAGAACTTGCAAGTTTTACCGACCAATTAGGTAAAATCATCGATATGGTTGAAATGCTGGAAGAAGTAGATACGGAAGGTGTTCCATTTACGTCGAATGTGGTTGAAACAGTAAACGTGATGCGACAAGATCGGGCGCAAGCTGGATGGAACCGCGATGAATTATTGAAAAATGTGCCGGAAACAGAAGACGGCTTTATCAAAGTACCCGCAATCATCGATAATGGGGAGGCTGGCGCATAATGACAGAATTACACAATCGTTCTCTAGAAGAACTGCATCATATGCTTGTATCGAAAGAAATCACTGTACAAGATTTGACAAAAACAACATTTGAACGAATCAAAGAAACAGAGCCTGAGGTCGAGGCATTCATTACATTGAACGAAGAAAAAGCATTGGAACAGGCAAAAGCTTTAGATGAAAAAGGGATTGATGAAAGCAACGTCCTTGCTGGTATTCCAATTGGTATCAAGGATAATATCGTAACAAAAGATATCTTGACAACCGCTGCATCTAAGATCCTTTACAATTTTGAACCAATTTATGATGCAACGGTCATGGATAAAATCTATCAAGCAGATATGATCCCTGTTGGTAAGCTAAACATGGATGAATTTGCTATGGGTGGAAGTACAGAAACTTCTTATTTCAAGAAAACAAAAAATGCTTGGGACCCAACAAAAGTACCTGGTGGCTCTTCTGGTGGTTCTGCAGCAGCAGTTGCAGCTGGACAAATTCCAGTTTCTTTAGGTAGTGATACTGGGGGAAGTATCCGCCAACCAGCAGCTTTTAACGGCATCGTAGGGATGAAACCTACTTATGGCCGTGTCTCACGTTTTGGTTTGATTGCCTTTGCTTCATCTCTTGACCAAATCGGACCAATGACCCGTACGGTGAAAGATAATGCATTAGCATTGACAGCTATCAGCGGTTATGACGAAAAAGACGGTACTTCTTCAGGCGTTTCAGTTCCTGATTTTGCAGAGGGACTGACAGGCGACATCAAAGGAATGAAGATTGCTTTACCTAAAGAATACTTAGGCGAAGGTGTGGCCCCTGGCGTAAAAGAAGCTGTATTGAAAGCAGCAGAAACATTCCGTTCATTAGGTGCTGTTGTGGAAGAAGTCAGCTTGCCTCATTCAAAATACGGTGTGGCTGTTTATTATATCATTGCCTCATCAGAAGCAAGTTCCAATTTGCAACGATTCGATGGTATCCGCTACGGTTATCGCTCTGAAAATGTGAAATCATTAGATGATGTATATGTCAACTCACGTTCAGAAGGATTCGGTGAAGAAGTAAAACGCCGTATCATGTTAGGTACATTCTCCTTAAGCGCGGGTTATTATGACGCTTACTTCAAAAAAGCAGGACAAGTCCGTACATTGATCAAACGAGATTTTGAAAAAGTCTTTGCAGATTATGACTTGATCATCGGGCCATCTTCACCAACAGTTGCATTCGGAATCGGTGAGAACATTAACGATCCAATCACAATGTACATGAGTGACATCTTAACGATCCCTGTCAACTTGGCTGGACTTCCAGGTATGTCTGTACCGGCAGGTTTATCAGAAGGATTACCAGTTGGATTGCAGATCATCGGTAATTATTTTGATGAAAAAACGATGTATCAAGCGGCATATGCGTTTGAACAAGCAACAGAATTCCATAAACAACAACCAGCTATTTTAGGAGGGAAAGACGAATGAATTTTGAAACAGTCATTGGACTAGAAGTCCACGTCGAGTTAAAAACCAACTCAAAAATTTTCTCTCCAGCGCCAGCTCATTTTGGTGCAGAACCAAACAGCAATACAAACGTGATCGACTGGGGTTATCCAGGCGTGCTGCCAGTAATGAATAAAGCTGCGCTGGAATTCGGGATGAAAGCAGCTTTGGCATTAAACTGTGAAATCTCTAAAGATACTCATTTTGACCGGAAAAATTACTTTTACCCAGATAATCCAAAAGCATATCAAATTTCCCAATTTGATCAACCAATCGGTCATGACGGATGGATCGAAATCGAAGTAGAAGGTAAAAAGAAAAAAATCCGGATCGAACGTGTCCATTTAGAAGAAGATGCTGGAAAAAACATGCATGGTATTGGCGGTTATTCTTACGTTGATTTGAACCGACAAGGCACGCCTTTGATCGAAATCGTTTCTGAAGCTGATATGCGTTCACCAGAAGAAGCATACGCTTATCTAGAAGCATTGCGATCAATTATCCAATTTACAGAAGTCAGCGATGTGAAAATGGAAGAAGGCTCTATGCGCTGTGATGCCAATATTTCTCTTCGCCCTTATGGACAAGAAGAGTTCGGTACGAAAGCAGAATTGAAAAACTTGAACTCTTTATCTTTCGTGAAAAAAGGTTTAGCTTTTGAAGAAAAACGTCAAGCAAAAGTTCTTCTTTCAGGAGGAGAAATCCAACAAGAAACACGCCGTTTTGACGAAACAACGAATAAAACAGTTTTGATGCGTGTCAAAGAAGGGTCTAGTGATTATCGTTACTTCCCAGAGCCTGATATCCCGAAATTCGTGATCGATGACGAATGGATTCAAAAAGTAAAAGCTAGTTTGCCTGAGATGCCAGCTTCTCGTCGCGAACGCTATATCCGTGAGTTTGGACTTCCAGAGTATGACGCAATGGTATTGACACTTACAAAAGAAATGTCTGATTTTTTTGAAGCTGTTTTGGAAAATGGTGCAGATGCCAAGCAAGCATCTAACTGGTTGATGGGTGAAGTTTCTGCTTACTTGAACAGTGAGAAACTGGAATTAGCTGAGACAAAATTGACACCTGAGAACTTAGCAGGAATGATTCGTTTGATCGCCGATGGAACGATCAGCTCAAAAATCGCCAAAAAAGTCTTCCGTGAATTGATCACAAATGGCGGAGAAGCCCAAGAAGTAGTTGAAAAAAATGGTTGGGTGCAATTATCTGATCCGAACAAACTACTGCCAATCATTAATGAAATTTTGGATAACAACCAACAATCTGTCGATGATTTCAAAAATGGAAAAGATCGTGCGGTTGGCTTCCTAGTCGGTCAAATCATGAAAGCAACTAAAGGACAAGCAAATCCTGGTGTCGTGAATAAGCTACTTAAAGATGAATTAGCGAAACGATAGAGGCTGAAAATGAAAAAAGCACGCGTAATTTATAACCCCACCTCGGGAAAAGAATTATTGAAAAAAAATTTGGCGGATATCCTACAGGCATTAGAAGAAGCAGGATTTGAAGCCAGCGCCTATGCAACTACACCAGAACCAGATTCAGCCAAGAATGAAGCATGTAGAGTCGCAGAACTAGGTTTTGATCTAGTAGTGGCAGCTGGTGGCGATGGCACAATCAACGAAGTGGTTAATGGAATCGCTCCGCTTGAACACCGTCCTAAAATGGCCATCATCCCAGCTGGTACAACGAACGACTATGCTCGAGCATTAAAAATTCCTAGAGATAATATTAAAGCAGCAGCAGAAGTGATAAAAAAACACCAAACCGTAAAAATGGACATCGGCCTTTCTGATAACAGTTACTTCATCAATATCGCTGCAGGTGGCTATTTGACAGAATTGACTTATGAAGTTCCATCAGAACTAAAGAGTATTTTTGGTTATCTTGCTTATCTTGCGAAAGGAGCAGAGATGCTGCCTCGAGTAAAGCCAATCAAAATGCGCTTGAAGTATGATGAAGGGGAATATATCGGAAATGCTTCGATGTTTTTCCTAGGGCTGACGAACTCTGTTGGAGGATTCGAACAGATCGCGCCAGATGCCAAATTGGATGATGGGAAGTTTTCTTTAATCATTGTGAAGACAGCAAATATCTTTGAGATCTTGCATATTGCAGCACTCATGCTGAATGGCGGTCGACATGTCGATGATCCAAGAGTAATCTATACCAAAACAAGCAGTTTGTTCGTTGAAACAGAAGATGATATCAATCGACCAGTAATGATCAACTTAGATGGTGAATACGGCGGGGAAGCACCGATGCATTTCCAAAATCTTCATCAACACATTGAGTTCTTTGCCAATACCGATCAGATTCCTGATGAAGCAATCACAGGTACAGATGAAGAAGAATTAGAGGTTGTCAGCAAAGAATTCGTAAAAGAAGTCGAACGTTTAACGGATGAAGATATCGACGGTGACGGAAAAATAGCAGACGAAACACCTAATCAAAAGAATTAATCAAAAGCCGGTGCTGAACGTAGTAAGGTCAGTGCCGGTTTTAGTTGTGTAATTAGCTGATTTATAGTAGAGTTCAGTAGGATTGAAAAATAGGCTTAAAGGAGCAAAATATGACAGAACAGCAAATAGTAAAGAAAAACGAACGATATACAGTCGAAATCGTCGACTTGAGTTATGAAGGAATGGGGGTAGCAAAAATCGATGGTTATCCATTATTTATCGAAAATGCACTCCCTGGAGAAGAAGTAGAAATACTAGTAGTAAAAGCAGGCAATAAGTTTGGATATGGAAAAGTCGAAACATTTATTACACAATCACCTGATCGTCAGCCTGTAGAAAACAATGCATTACTTCGCATAGGTATCGCACCTTTAGCCCATTTGAAGTATGAACAACAGCTTGTCTTCAAACAAAAACAAGTAGAGCATGTAATGGCGAAGATTGCTAAGATGCCAGAAGTTCCTGTACTTCCAACGGTCGGAATGGCAGAACCATTCGGCTACCGTAATAAAGCACAGATCCCTGTTCGCCGTATCGATGGACAGTTAGCCACCGGTTTTTACAAAAAGAATAGCCATGATCTAGTCCCTATCGAAGATTTTTATATCCAAGATCCTGTCATCGATCAAGCAATCAAAGTAGTCAGAGATATCTTGCAACGGTTCCAAGTACGAGGATATAATGAAGAAAAAAATGAAGGACAGCTTCGTCACATCATTATCCGTCGTGGTCATTATTCCCATGAAATGATGGTCGTTTTAGTTACTCGTAAAGAAAAATTCTTTAAATCCAAGGAAATTGCTGAAGCTATTCATGAAGAATTGCCAGAAGTGGTTTCGGTCATCCAAAATATCAATGAAGAAAAAACAAATGTGATTTTAGGAGACAAAGAAAAAGTTTTATATGGCAGAGACTATATCGAAGATCAGCTATTAGGAAAAACCTATCGAATCTCAGCAAAGTCATTTTATCAAGTAAATACTCAACAAGCAGAGTATCTGTACCAAACAGCCATCGAGTTTGCCGAGTTAGATAAAAAAGACATTGTGATCGACGCTTATTCAGGAATAGGTACGATTGGCTTGTCTTTAGCAGACAGAGTGGATAAGGTGTATGGGATGGAAGTTATTCCAGAAGCAATTGAAGATGCACAGTTCAATGCTTTAAATAATAAAATCGAAAATGTTCATTATGAAGTCGGAAAAGCAGAAAAAGTCATGAAAAAATGGCAAGAAAAAGGGATCAAACCATCTGTGATCGTAGTTGACCCTCCACGAAAAGGATTAGATCATCATTTTATTGAATCAGCAATCGAAATGTCACCAGAACGAATCGTCTATATCTCATGTAATCCGGCAACTTTTGCAAGAGATGCTAAGTTATTTGCAGAAGCAGGTTATGCCGTGAAGAAAGTTCAGCCTGTAGATCTTTTCCCGCAAACCCATCATATCGAATTAGTCGCTTCATTCGTTAAAGGAGAATAAAAATGGACCAAAAAGAAAAAATGAAAGAATTGATCAAAAAGAAACAAGGTGGAGGCCGATCCAAACAAATGGAAACACCTAAGAATGATCGTAAAAACATGAGAAAAGGCCCTAAAATCTTTAATAAATAGACGTGCTAAAGAAAGACTAAGAAGTGTTAACTTTTGTTATTGTTTCTTAGTCTTTTTAGTTAGTCTACATTATTTTGGCGATTTGCCAATAAGGACTGTTGAGTTGTGCAAAATCAAATCTGGGTCAGAATGAACGTCATTCTGTCTCAGATTTTTCGTTATTTCAATTTGATTAACTGATTGATCAAAAAGATTTTTATTTTCATATTCTCAAATGATTCAACACTAAATATACATGTTTGACGCGGAAATTATTATTCGATTTGGGCGGCATCAGGGGGGATGACGACGTAGCAGACCCATTATTTTACTCAAGAAAATGTCCGTGCCTATTATTTAGAATACGATAGTGAACGTGCTGGGAGTTTTGTTCTTTTAGAGAAAGTCTCTGAAGATAAATTAGTTGTCTTAGATTTTGACTGTAACGAAAAATGGCGAAATGGAAGAGCACCAGCAAGTGATTGACCGGATCTACGAAGCGACACGATATCTGCCTTTGGATCGTTTGTGCTTAAGTCCTCAATGTGGATTTGCTTCAACAGAAGAAGAAAATGTTTTGTTTGAAGAACAATGGAAAAAATTTCTTTTGTCAAAAGCATTGCAGAAGAAGTTTGGGGAAAATCATTAAATCATCTAGGAGAGCTTGATAGGAAATAACACTATGGTATAATCAGAATGCTTAATACTAACTACTGAGGGAGCCTTATGAAAAAGAAAATTCTTAAATTTATCGGATGGTTCTTCGGAATCATTCTTGGGATCGCGTTTGCAATCTTTCTTGCCTTCCAGCTTTCCCCCAGACCTGGAGCATTCTTGATCAACCATATGTTTTCAAATACTGTTCAAATCACTGATAAAAAAACGTTCGATCAAGCAGAAAAAAACGTGGCGAAAAAAACAGATTTGACGTATGAGTCCAAGTATAAAGAGAATACTTATGACATCTACTATCCAAAAAACAGCAAGGGGCCTGTTCCTGTTCTATTTTGGGTACATGGTGGAGGATTCGTCGGCGGAGATAAATCGGGTGTCAAAGAATTTGCGACAAAATTAGTTTCAGACGCCAACATCGCAGTGGTTGCGATGAATTATGAATTAGCGCCTGATTCAGAATACCCTAATCAAGTTCTTCAAGTGAATGAACTGATCAAAGATTTATTAGCTGAAGAAAAAGACGACAAATTGCTAGACATGGAACAATTATTTTTTGGTGGAGATAGTGCAGGTTCACAAATCGCATTGCAATATGCAGCTATACAAACGAATGATGCGTATGCTAAACAAATGAAAATCAAACAGCTACTTCCAAAAGATAGTCTGAAAGGAACCATTTCTTATTGCGGACCTGTTGATTTGAAGCTAACAGCACAGCAGCATTCGGATGATCGATTTATGAAGTTTTTCGTCAAAACCGTTGCGTGGTCGTTGATTGGAACAAAAGATTGGAAAACGAGTGAGCAATTGAAAGAAGCTAGTGTGGCTGACCATGTTTCTAAGGAATTTCCGCCAACGTATATAACTGACGGAAATGCATACTCATTCCAGGAGCAAGGTCAAGCATTAGAAAATCGGTTGACAGAATTAAAGGTACCCGTGCAATCCTTGTTTTATACAGATACAAAAAAAGAGATTACCCATGAATACCAATTTGATTACACGCTAAAAGAATCGCAAAATTGTTACCAGCAGACATTGGATTTTGTGAATAAGTATAAGTAAGAGGTTGTGAAAAAGCCGTTTCGTTTTGAGTATGAAGAAACGAAGCGGCTTTTCACAACCTCTCTTTCAATACCTTTTTGTTCTTGGGATAAAACTTTCCCTAACAATCAATCGTGCAGGATAAGTCAAAATGATTGGTTCGTCCCGTATACCGTCAATTCGCTCCAATGCCATTCGAACAGCTGCTTGCCCAATTGATTTCGCATTGATTTGAACACTGGTCAAGCCAGGGGAGAGGTTTGCGATTGTCTCGATATTATCAAAGCTTGCTACAACAATCTCTTCTCCAATTTGGATATTTTTTTGTTTCAATGCCCGATAGACACCAATTGCCATTGGATCGCTCCCGACAAGAATGGCAGTAGGAAGAGGGGATTCATTTTCTAATAGATTAGTCGCAAGTACCTCACCTTGTTTTTCTGTCCAGCCACCTAGATGATAAGACATATATTTTTCTAAGTGATGATCGATCATAAAATGCTGATAGGCACGCATCCTCTTTTCATTTATAGAAATCTGCTTCCCACCGAATTCATCCATATCGACTTTATATCCCCCGATATAGGCTATTCTTTTATGACCATTTTCTAAGAACAATTCCAGTACGGTTTTAGTCATCCGTTCAAGATCTGCATACACCATATCGACCTCTTGCTGGATGTCAGGGTTATCCACGACGACTATTTGCATGTTTTGTTTTAACAAGGCGGTAATCGATTCTTTCGTAACAGTCCCAACAACGATCACCGCACCTAACTGATCTAGATCTTCCCATTGTTTAGGATTATCAGATAGATTATAGATTCGATTCATCCCTAAATGCAGACGTCGAGCTTCTTCTTCCATCCCTACTCGCAAATGTTTGTAATAGATATCCTGTTCTTCGCTCGCTTTGCCGATCGTAGAGATCACACCAATCGAAGGCATTCTCTTTTTGATATATTTACGAGTACTGATGTCATAATCCAACGCAGCAGCTGCCTCTACTATCCGTTGCCGAGTAGTCTGAGCCACATGGATCGTCTGATCGTTATTCAACACACGGGAAACTGTAGCAGGAGAGACATTTGCCTTTCGTGCGACATCTCTAATTCCAACCATTTTTACACACTCCTCAAAAAAATAAAAAATTTTTATTGACAAAATTGTTTAGTAAACAGTATACAGGAATTATAAAAAAAGTAAACGGTTTCCGTTTTGTTGGGAGTGAAATGATGGATATTACGCATAGAAAAACAGATAAAAATTTCATCTTATTTGATGAAAAGAGCCGAGTCTTCCATTTACGAAATACATTTCTTTCTTATCTGATAAAGATAGAAGAAAGCAATGTATTGGCGCATATTTATTTTGGCAAACCAGTCAAGCAGTACAAAGACAATAAAAATTATCCCCGAAGAGATCGTGGATTTTCAGGAAATGTTCCCTTAAATCCTGACCGGTCTCTGTCGAAAGATACACTACCGCAAGAATACTCTTCTCATGGCAGCATGGACTTTCGAACGCCCGCATCGATCATTCAGCGCAAGAATGGATCAGACTTACTGGATCTGAGATATGACAGCCATTATATTACAGATGGGAAGCCAGAGATCGAAGGCTTGCCTCAAACTTATGTGATGGACAAGTCAGAGGCACAAACGTTGGTGATTTCACTTAAGGATAGAGAAACAGCGATTTATTTCGATTTGTTCTATACCATATTTACTGATAGAGCAGTGATCACACGATCTGTAAAGATAAGAAATGAAACCGGAGAAACAATCAAACTAGAAAAAGCGGCTAGTTTCCAGCTAGACTTTGCCCATACTAGGCGATTTGATGAAGTCATTGCTTTGCCAGGAGCACATGTCAATGAAAGACAGATTTCACGGCAATCTGTTTTATCTGGAACAAAAGTATTTGAAAGCCGTCGAGGAACGAGCAGTCACCATATGAATAACTTTATTGCTTTAGTTCATCATCATACGACAGAAAATACTGGAGAAGCGATCGGACTTCAATTTGTTTATTCCGGCAACCATTCTTTCGAACTTGAAAAAGATCAGATCAATCAATTGAGAGTCGTCGGTGGGATCAACAGCCATCGTTTTTCGTGGGAATTGAATGCAGGCCAGTCTTTTCAAACACCTGAAATGATCCTTTCTTACTCAAGTCAGGGATTGAACAAAATGAGTCAGATCCACCATGAGTTGCTACGTGAAAGAATCGCAAGAGGTCGTCATCAATTTGCTGAACGGCCGATTCTGGTCAATAACTGGGAAGCCACTTACTTTGACTTCAATAGTGAAAAAATCAAGGCGATCATTGATGAAGCAAAGGAGCTAGGCATCGAAATGTTCGTATTAGATGATGGCTGGTTTGGAAAAAGAGATGCGGACAATTCTTCATTAGGAGACTGGTTCGAGTATGAAGGCAAGTTGACAAATGGATTACGTGAAATAGCAGATTATGCTCATAGCAAAGGATTGAAATTTGGTTTATGGTTTGAACCTGAAATGATCTCGGTTGATTCTGAACTGTATCGAACACATCCTGATTTTCTTATGCAGGAGCCAGGTAGAATGCCTTCTGCTTCCAGATCACAACATGTACTGGATTTTACAAGGTTAGATGTTCGGCAGACGATTGAGAAACAAATGAGAAAGATTTTAGATACGATTCCTCTTGACTACATCAAATGGGATATGAACCGTTCGCTTTCAGATGTCTATTCGATTACCCTTGACCCACAGAGACAAGGAGAAGTAGCGCATCGTTATATGCTCGGGCTTTATGAACTACTTGAACATTTGACAACTGATTATCCGGAAATCTTATGGGAAGGCTGTTCTGGTGGAGGTGGACGGTTTGATGCCGGGTTTATTTATTATATGCCGCAGTCATGGACAAGTGATAACACGGATGCAGTGGAGCGTATGAAAATCCAATATGGAACAAGCCTTGCTTATCCGATTTCGTCCATCACAGCTCATGTATCAGCTGTACCAAATCATCAGACCGACAGATCTACTTCGTTGAAAACAAGAGGAGAAACAGCTATGAGCGCTGTTTTTGGTTATGAACTGGATTTGACAAAGCTGTCTCCTGAAGAAAAAAAGCAAGTAAAAGACCAAATTATATCCTATCAAACGATTCGTCCGGTGATCCAGTATGGCCATTATTATCGTTTGGCGAGTCCTTTTGAAGAAAATATTGCCGCATGGATGTTTGTGTCTCCTAAACAAGATGAAGCTATTGTGTTTTTAGGGAGGATACTAGCTTCAGCTCAACCAGCGTTCCATGAAGTATATCTGATGGGGTTAGATGATGAGGCACTTTATCAGGAACAGACCTCGAAGCGGATATTTTCGGGGGCCGAATTGATGACAGTTGGACTTTACTTCCCCGATTTTCAAGGTGATTTCCAAACAGAACTGCTTCATTTCAAAAAGTTATGAGAGAGAAGGAAAAAAGTATGAAAGCAAATATAAAATGGTTAGATGATCCACAAGTTTTTAGAGTGAACCAATCAAATGCACATAGCGATCATGTTTGTTATGCAACAAGGGAAGAAGTAGAAACCACATCCTCCCTTAAACAGTCTTTAAATGGATCATGGCGTTTTTGTTATTCGCCAAATCCTTCGGTACGACCAAAAACATTTTATAAAAAAGATTTTGATGCCTGTTCTTTTGATGAAATCACTGTTCCTAGTCATATTGAATTAGCAAATTATGACAAGATCCATTACATCAATACGATGTATCCGTGGGAGGGACATGTATTTCGCCGTCCCCCTTTCACGACAAGCCCTGAGAAAGAGGCGGAAGGGATCTTTTCAGCTGCTAAAGACAATCCGGTTGGTTCGTATTTGACGACTTTTCGATTAGAAGAAGGTCTAAAGGGAAAACAAATCTCGATTCATTTTGCTGGTGTAGAACAAGCAATGTTTATTTGGTTGAATGGTCATTTTATCGGGTATGCCGAAGATTCGTTCACTCCGTCTGAATTTGATTTAACACCTTATTTGGAAGAAGAAAATATTCTAGCTGTGGAGGTTTACAAAAGAAGTACAGCTGCATTCTTGGAAGATCAGGACTTTTTCCGATTTTTTGGGATCTTCAGAGATGTCTTCTTAGTTGCTCGAGGACAAAACCATTTAGAAGATCTTTGGATCAAACCTCGCTTAGATGACAAATGTCAAAATGGCAAACTTGAAGTAGATTTGTCTTTTGAGCAAGTAGCCAAAAACAGTCAGCTGAATGTAGCGATACTAGATCCTGATGGGAAGGAAATCTATCAACAGCAATATCCGTTAAAAGAGCAAATGACGATTCGCATCGATGGATTTGAAAATGTGGCACTGTGGGGGCATTTTCAGCCCAATTTATATAAGCTTGAATTGGAGACGATAGACGAAGAAAAAAGAGTAACGGAGTATATTGACTATTCCTTCGGTTTTCGTAAAATCGAAATCAAAGATAAAATCATCTACTTCAATGGAAAACGGATGATTATCAACGGGGTAAATCGACATGAGTGGCATCCGAAAAAAGGACGCGCCATCACTATAGAAGATATGGAAAAAGATTTGGCTATCATAAAAAATGCAAAGATCAACGGCGTACGGACATCTCATTACCCCAACCAGATCACTTGGTATTATTTATGCGACCAAGCAGGAATCCATGTGATGGCGGAAACGAACCTCGAATCCCATGGCTCATGGCAAAAAATGGGCGCATTTGAGCCTTCTTACAACGTACCAGGTGCAGTACCTCAGTGGCAGGCGGCTGTTCTTGATCGAGCAAAAACGAATTTCGAAACATTAAAAAACCATCCAAGTATTCTTTTTTGGTCTCTTGGAAATGAATCTTATGCGGAAGAAAACATTCGACAAATGAACGATTACTTCAAAAAAGTAGACCCCGATCGACTTGTCCATTATGAAGGGAATTTTCCAAATCCAGCATTCGAAGATTCGATTTCAGATGTAAAAAGCTGCATGTATGCGCCACCAGAAGAGATCATTGACTACCTTGAAAATAAAGCGGAAAAACCGTTCATCTTATGTGAATATATGCATGACATGGGGAATTCGTTAGGTGGAATGGATTCTTACATGACGTTGCTTGATCGTTATGAAATGTACCAAGGAGGCTATATATGGGATTTTAAAGATCAGGCGATCCAAGTGACTGATCCAATCACAGGCAGAGAAGTGATGCGCTATGGCGGTGACTTTGACGATAAACCAAGTGACTATGAATTCTCAGGGAATGGGATCGTTTTTGCAGATGGACAAGAAAAACCCGCCATGCAGGAGGTAAGATATTATTATGAAAAATACAGTAAATAAAAGTCATATGGATACGGAAAAAGTTGCAATCATCTTGGGCGACTGTACATTAGGTGTCAAATCGGGGAATACGCATTATATTTTTTCTTATACAAGAGGCGGACTGGAATCGCTCAATAAAAACGGAAAAGAATGGCTATACCGGGAAACACTTCCAGTTTTTTGGCGAGCAACGACCGATAATGACAGAGGTAGCGGATTTGGATTTAAATCCGGTATGTGGTTAGGAGCCGGATTGTATCCAAAAGTCAAAGAAATAGAAGTACTGGTGGACAATAAAAAGATCGATTTGCCGATTGCTCCAGTAAATAATCAATATTCAAGTAATGAATACGCTGAAACGGTTGAAATCATTTTTACACTGGAAATCAACACAGTACCAAAAACCCAAGTGACAATTTCCTACCAAATCGCTGGAGAGGGTAAAATGCTTGTCAATATGCATTATTATGGACAAAAAGGATTACCGGAATTACCCGCATTGGGTTTAAGGTTCATTATGCCAACGAAAGCAAAATTTTTTGAGTATGAAGGCCTATCAGGGGAAACATATCCGGATCGGATGGCTGGTGGTGTCGAAGGTATTTATAAAGTGGCAGGACTCCCCGTTTCCCCATACCTTGTTCCCCAAGAATGCGGCATGCATATGGAAACGAAATGGGTAGAACTAACAAGAAATCAAACGTTGGATAATACGGATAAAGATCAAGAAGATTTTTCGTTGCGATTTGAACAGCAGGATACGCCATTTGCTTTTTCCGCTTTACCATTCAAAGCAGAAGAACTGGAACAGGCAACACATATAGAAGAACTACCGCCAGAAAGACGAACGGTTCTTACGATTTTTGCAAAAGTAAGAGGAGTCGGGGGTATCAATAGCTGGGGAGCGGATGTTGAGTCACCTTACCGAATCAGCAGCGAAGAGGACCATGAAATCGGCTTTATTATTCAGTAGCAATCTTTAGATTATTATTTGAAAAACGGAGTTTACAAGACAAAGCTGCTTTATTCTATATGTCATGAACAAGAGAGTAAAAAAGTTCTCAGATACTTTTGTTCATGACTATTTTCTTCAATAAAACCAATTGTTATTTTTCTGAAAAACAAAGTTAACTATCAGAAAATTAAAAAAAGTTTCATAAAAATGATTGACAGTCGATTTTTTTATGTCTATACTAGGTACAATTCTTACATCAGTTTGGAGCGATTTTTTATGAAATCTAGAAAACTTACAAAACTGAATACGTATTACTTTAGCTATTTTAGATAGGTTTGTATTCATGACTTCGTGGGTACAAACAAACCAGGTTTGTATCTATGATGGCTAAAGATTTTTAAACACGACTTACAGCCACGTAGAGAAATTCATCTATAGTGGCTATTTTATATTTTTGCAGCGCTTTTTAAGGCTCGTTGAAGATGTTCACTGTAGAGGCAATTTCCTACAGGGACATCTTTTTTTGTTGATTATCTGGGTCATAAGTAGGAAAGAAGGAGCGAAAATGAGAACAACAGGACACGGTCATTTAGTAGGAATTAATGTAAAACCACCTTGAAAAAGTAGAGAAAATCAGCCAAGATAGATAAGTAAACAAAAGAAAGCGGGAAAAACAATGATAGTAATTATGAAAAAAGAAGCAACGGAAGAACAAATAAAAAAAGTCGTCGATCATATCGAAAAAGAAGGATTCAAAGTCTCAATCGATCAAGGAACAGAACGAGTAGTGATTGGACTAAAAGGTGATACGCGAAGTTTACAAGAAGGAGCATTTACACGCTATGAAGGAGTAGAAAATGCTGTGCGTATTTTAAACACATACAAATTGACTTCTCGAGAATTCCATCCTGGCAATACAGTCGTGGATGTAGACGGAGTAAAAATTGGTGACGGCAGTTTCGTGACGATGGCTGGTCCTTGTTCTATCGAAGGATTAGACCAAATCAGAGAATGTGCGCGAATGGCCAAAGCCGGGGGCGCAAAAATTCTGCGAGGTGGTGCCTTCAAACCACGTACTTCTCCATATGCTTTCCAAGGTTTAGAAGAAGAAGGATTGAAATACATCCGTCAAGCGGCTGATGAATTTGGAATGAAAGTGATTACTGAAGTGATGGATGAAGGGCATATCGATATGGTGGCTGAGTACAGCGATATCCTACAGATTGGCGCACGTAATATGCAAAATTTTAAACTGCTATCTGCTGTCGGTAAAACAGGTAAACCTGTTGGATTGAAACGTGGAATTTCCGGTACGATCAATGAATGGCTTAATGCTGCAGAATACATTGCAGTCGAAGACAAATCTCCTGTCATTTTTATCGAACGTGGGATTCGGACTTACGAAACAGCGACACGTAATACGTTTGATTTAAGTGCTGTCCCATTGATGAAAAAATTAACTCATTTCCCTGTGATTGTTGATCCAAGTCATGGTACAGGAATTTGGGAACTTGTACCACCAATGGCTCGTGCGGGTGTGGCAAGCGGAGCAGATGGCATGATCGTAGAGATCCATCCTGATCCTGCAAATGCTTGGTCAGACGGTCCCCAATCGTTGAATGAAAAGACTTACTCACGCATGATGAAAGAAGTTGCGATCATGAAAGAAGCAATGGAAAAGATTCAGACACTCGATTAATTCCAGCTTTTTAAAAGAAAGAAGTGAAACGAATGCTTACTGTACATGTTGATAACCAAAAATACGATATTCATATTGAAAAAGGCGCACTAGAACAGGCTGGATCATGGCTTCAAACGATTTGGAGACCTCAAAAAGTAGCTGTGATCACTGATACAAACGTTGCTCCACTATATGCAGAAAAAATCATGTTCCAATTGAGACAAGCTAATTTTGAACCAGTCCTTTCAATCGTACCGGCGGGTGAGACCAGTAAATCTTTAGAACAAGCAGCTGAGTTATACGATTTTTTAGCAGATAATGATTTTACCCGCAGCGATGGGATACTTGCACTTGGTGGAGGAATGGTGGGTGATCTAGCCGCATTCGTGGCCTCGACGTTCATGCGTGGGATCCATTTCGTTCAAATTCCGACTACGCTACTTGCACAAGTAGATTCTAGTATTGGCGGGAAGACAGCAGTCAATACAAACAAAGCGAAAAACCTTGTCGGAACATTTAGCCAGCCAGCTGGTGTATTGATTGATCCTGAGGTTCTAAAAACTTTGCCGGTACGTCGTTTACGAGAAGGAATCGCTGAAATCATCAAATCAGCAGCTATAGCAGATGCAACGCTTTGGAAACAGCTGAACGAGCTGAAAGACGAAAAAGATCTTCTGGAACATGCTGTTCCAATCATTACTGCTACGTTGGAAATCAAACGAAAAGTAGTGGAAGAAGATGTCTTTGACCAAGGAAATCGACTTATTTTAAATTTTGGTCATACAATTGGCCATGCAATTGAAAATACAGCAGGATATGGGGTAGTCAGTCATGGAGAAGGAGTAGCTATTGGAATGGTAGCCATCACTTCTCATGCAGAAAAAATCGGCTTGTCTCCAACTGGATCGACAGCTGCTTTAGAAAGGATACTTCAAAAATTCCATCTGCCGATTACGTACGATCTAAGTCATCCAGATGAATTATTCCACGCGATAACCCATGATAAGAAAGCAAGAGGAAGCCAATTGAATATCATCTTGCTAGAAAAGATTGGGCAAGCAAAAATCGTTCCTGTTCCCACAGAGACATTCAAAGATTACTTAGGAGGACTGTAAGATGCGTTATATGACTGCGGGAGAATCCCATGGACCAGAATTAACAGCCATTATTGAAGGACTACCAGCAGGATTACCTCTGTCAGAAGAAGAAATCAATCACGAACTCGCTCGCAGACAAGCTGGTTACGGCAGAGGAGGAAGGATGAAGATCGAAAAAGATCGTGTTCGGATCACGTCTGGCATCCGTCACGGCAAAACAATTGGTTCACCTGTCACTTTAGTGGTAGAAAATAAAGATTGGAAAAATTGGACAACTGTCATGTCTGTAGCAGAAGTGCCTGAAAAAGACCAATCACTGCGGCGAGTTGCACGTCCGCGTCCAGGACACGCGGATTTGGTAGGCGGTATGAAATACCATCATCGAGATCTTCGGAATGTGCTTGAACGGTCCTCTGCAAGAGAGACGACCATGCGTGTAGCAATCGGCGCAATTGCCAAGAAAATTCTGGAAGAACTTGACATCATCGTAGCAGGACACGTGATTTGTCTTGGTGGAATCCAAGCAGAAATACCTGGAAATATCTCGATTCAAGAAATCAAAGAAATTTCTGAAGCGTCAGAAGTACGAGTTGTTGATCCAGCAGTTGAGCAAAGAATAAAAGATTTGATCGATCAGACAAAGAAAAATGGAGATACGATCGGAGGAATTGTAGAAGTGCTCGTTGGAGGCGTTCCAGCTGGATTAGGAAGCTACGTACAATGGGACACGAAGCTAGATGCCAAAATCGCACAAGCTGTGGTTAGTATCAATGCCTTTAAAGGCGTAGAATTTGGGGTCGGATTCACTTCTGGTTCATTACCAGGCTCAGAAGTGATGGATGAGATCCTATGGGAAGAAGAAAGAGGCTATTTCCGACGTACCAATAATCTAGGCGGCTTCGAAGGCGGAATGACCAATGGCGAACCACTTGTCATTCGCGGGGTCATGAAACCCATTCCTACATTGTACAAGCCACTTCAAAGTGTTGATATCGATACAAAAGAACCTTACAAAGCAAGTGTAGAACGTTCGGATAGTACAGCAGTTCCTGCAGCTAGCGTCGTTGCGGAAAATGTTGTAGCCACTGTGGTAGCGACAGAGCTATTGTCAAAATTCCCAAGTGATTCGCTTGTTGAGTTGAAAGCTGCAGTGAAGGAGTACCGTGACTACTTGAAACATTACTAAAAAGGGGGCAAATAAGATGGCACAACATGTTTTTATCGTGGGGCTTGGACTGATTGGTGCTTCTATGGCACTTTGTATTCGTCAGACCAATCCAGAACTGATAGTAGTTGGTTGGGATAGTCAGTCAAAAACCCGTGAGCAAGCAGTAGAACAGCAGATCGTTGATTACGTTGCAAGTGATTTTGAAACAGGTGCAGAACAAGCAGACGTTATCTTATTAGCCGTTCCCGTCCGTACAACCTTAGCTTATCTTGATGTCCTTGAAAGAATCAACTTGTCTGATCACGTCATCATTACGGATGTCAGCAGTACGAAGCAGCAAGTCGTGACATCCGCTGAGCAGAAAAATCTTCGGTTTGTCGGTGGACATCCAATGGCTGGTTCTCATAAATCAGGTATACAGGCAGCAGATGCTAAACTATTTGAAAATGCCTATTACATCTTTACACCTTTGGAAAAGACGAAAAAAGATGTTGAAAAACTGCAAGAACTATTTTGCGGAACCAAAGCAAAATATGTAACTCTTACAGCAAGAGAACATGACCGTATAACAGGAATGCTAAGTCATTTTCCACATATTCTGGCAGCTGGCTTAGTCAATCAGGCAGAACAATTCAATCAAGAGTATCCGCGAGCCAAACAACTGGCAGCAGGAGGCTTTCGAGATATCACTAGGATCGCTTCCTCAGATCCTGTCATGTGGACAGATATTTTGTTGAGCAATAAGCAGATATTATTGGAACGATTGGCAGATTGGCAACAAGAAATGACACAAATAGCAGAATGGATCATGACTGAGAACCAATCGGAAATCTTTTCTTTTTTCAATCGGGCAAAAGAAAGTCGAGACCAGTTGCCTGTCCATAAGCAAGGCGCGATTCCTGCCTTTTTTGATTTATTTATCGATGTGCCAGATGAACCTGGCGTTATTGCAGAAGTAACTGGACTGATCGGAAAAGCGGGAGTTTCTTTGATTAATTTGAAGATCCAAGAGACCAGGGAAGATATTTTAGGAATACTGCAAATCAGTTTTAAAAACCAACAGGATTTGTTACAAGCAAAAAGAATCATTATGTCTAATACCAGTTATCATTGCTGGATCAAATAGGAGGCTGGATAAATGCAATTATTACAACAAATACATGGATTAAGAGGGACTGTTAGGATACCAGCAGATAAATCAATTTCCCATCGCAGCATCATGTTTGGAGCAATTGCTGAAGGAACGACGACTATACAAAATTTTTTGCGCGCAGAAGATTGTCTGAGTACTTTACATGCCTTCCAACAATTAGGTGTCGAGATCGAAGAAGAGGAAGAGGTGATCAAGATTCATGGTCGCGGTAGCCACTCATTTGTCCAACCAACCGAATCAATTGACATGGGAAACTCCGGTACGACCATACGTTTATTGATGGGTATTTTGGCTGGACAGCCTTTTACGACTACTCTGTTCGGGGATGCTTCGTTGTCTAAACGTCCAATGGGGCGAGTGATGGAACCTTTACGCGAGATGGGCGCTGACTTGCAAGGAGAAGAAAATGACCAGTATCTACCAATCACTGTGACAGGAACCCGCTCTTTATCACCTATCCGATACAATATGCCTGTAGCCAGTGCGCAAGTCAAATCTGCTTTGCTGTTTGCGGCATTACAAGCAGAAGGCACATCCGTAATCGTTGAAAAAGAACGTTCCCGTAACCATACGGAAGAAATGATTCGTCAATTTGGCGGAAGGATCACAGTGGAAGATAAAACGATCATAGTGACCGGACCGCAAAAATTAACTGGTCAACAGATAACTGTTCCAGGTGATATTTCATCAGCTGCTTTCTTTCTAGCAGCAGGACTTCTTGTTCCGGAAAGCCAACTGTTGTTAAAAAATGTCGGGGTCAATCCAACAAGAACTGGTATCTTAGATGTGTTGGAGGAGATGGGCGCAGCGATTACCCAGACGAATCACAATGAACAGAACCAATCGGCTGATTTAAGTGTCAAGACGAGTCATTTGAAGAAAGCAACGATTGGTGGAGAAATCATTCCGCGTCTGATTGATGAATTGCCCATTCTAGCTTTAGTGGCTACTCAAGCAGAAGGAATCACGATCATCAAAGACGCAGAAGAATTAAAAGTAAAAGAAACCAACAGAATTGATGCGGTGGCAGAAGAATTACAGAAAATGGGAGCAAAGATAAAAGCGACAGCAGACGGTCTGATCATCCATGGGCCGACACCTCTGCATGGCGCAAAAGTGTCCAGCAGAGGCGATCATCGAATCGGTATGATGCTGCAAGTAGCTGCTTTGATAGCTGATGGACCTTGCGAACTAGAAGGAGCTGAAGCTGTTTCAATCTCTTATCCGGCATTTTTTGACGATTTAGCAGAACTTGTGTCAGGAGGAGAAGCTCATGGCTAGCATTTTGCTGATTGGTTTCATGGGCGCTGGAAAAACAACAATCGGTAAAGGGTTAGCTCAATGTTTACAAAAAGAGTATGTAGATTTAGATACAAAGATTGAGGAACATATCCAATTGTCGATTGCCGAATATTTTCACTATTACGGTGAAAAAAGCTTTCGAAAAGTGGAGTCAGATATTTTAAGAAAGCTGTCAAATGAAGACAAAATTATCGCGACTGGTGGAGGGATTGTCCAAAGTGCAGAAAATCGGCGTTTTTTAAAAACACAGCCGATTGTTCTTTACTTAGAGGCAGAAGCGGACTGTCTAGTTGATCGTATCCAACAAGATGAAACGTCTATTCGACCTTTAGCTCTTGGAAAAACAAGAGAAGAAATAAAAGCATTATTGGCACAACGACTTTCTTGGTATGAAGAAAGTGCGACACATCGAATCAACACGACCAATCAAACACCAGAAAAGATCATCGATACCATTATAGAAAGGATCAAAAGCATATGAACGTCAGCTATCTAGGGCCAGAAAGTTCATTCACTTATCAGGCGGCTTGTCAGCTATTTCCTACAGAACAATTGACTGCGTATGCTTCCATCCCTGTTTGTTTGCGCGCTTTGTTTCGCAAACAAGTCGATCTGGCTGTCGTTCCTGTAGAGAATTCATTGGAAGGATCTGTTCATCACACAATCGATCTTCTTTCCAAACATCCAGAAGTCGAAGTTAAAAGTGAAATCGTTCTTCCTATCAAGCAGCAGCTTTTAGGCAATCCAGCAACAAAGATTACAAAAATCCTTTCACATCCACAAGCACTAGCACAATCACAACAGTTTTTAGAAACGCATTATCCTAATGTTCCTTTAGTAGCAACAGAATCAACAACTGCTGCAGTAATGTATGTAGCAGAACATCCGAAAGAAGACGCAGCAGCGATTGCTTCATTAGAAACAGCACAGCATGTTGGATTGGAGATCTTAGCTGAGAATATCCAAGATAATGAGTTGAACCAGACACGTTTTTGGATCGTCGGTGACCGAAAGATGACCAGCCAGCAGTCAGCTCCAGTAAAAATGAGTGTCATCTTGACACTACCTGCTAATCGGCCAGGGATGCTTCATAAAATGCTGGCAGCTTTTGGCTGGCGGGAAATCAACTTAAGTAAGATTGAATCCCGACCATTGAAAACTAGCTTGGGAGAATATTTTTTCGTGATCGATTTGTTGTTGGACCGTCCAATGACATTAGTAGAGAATGCGCTCCAAGAAATCAAGATGCTCGGAGGAGAAAGTCAAATATTGGGCTGTTATCCAGTGCTGACAGTAGAAGAGACGCGTAGATGAAAGTCAAGAATACTGATTGATTTATTTAACTTAAAATAAAAAAATCAGCGCTTGGCTATTCTTTATTTTTGATATTCTGATTGATTTTTAGGAAGAAGCGGTAGACAAATCGTTACAGTCGTTCCTGTCCCAATCACTGATTGGATCGTTAAGCCATATGCATCGCCATACATTAGGCGTATCCGCTCATCTACATGGCTGATGCCGATTCCTGAAAAATGATCATTTTTTTGTTTGGTATTTTCAGTATCGAAGCCATCGCCGTTATCAATCACTTCGAATAAAAGAAGCTGATTTTTTGTTTTGCCGTACACCGTGATGAATCCTTGCGTTTTATTGTGAAAAGCATGAAGATAGGCGTTTTCGATAATTGGTTGAAGGATCATATTCGGCATAGATAATGACTGCAGTTCATCAGGAATCATTATTTTAGCCGAGATTCTTTCGCCATATCGCATACTCAAAAGATCGATGTAACTTTGTACGCTTTTGATTTCTTCCTTGACTGGAATCACTTCTTCTTTTTTCCCAATCGTACTTCTTAGTAAAGTAATGAAACTGTCGATTCCTTGAACTGCTTCATCTGTTTTTTTCTGCCAAATCAAAAATTTCAAGCTAGTCAGCGTATTATAAATAAAATGGGGCTGTATCTGTGCTTGCATAGTTTGGATTTCAAGCGAACGTTTCTTCTTTTCGTCTTGGATCGTCTGTTCATAATGATGCTGAGCATTACTTAGCAATTGATTGATCGTATTCCCTAGCAATTGGACTTCATGGCTTCCTTGTACAGGAACAGTAGCTTTTAAGCCATCTTCCTCTAGCCGTTTTAGCGAATCAATCAAGCGGTAGATCGATTTTGTGTGTCGATCCAAATACATAAATACCAATGAGCCAGCAAAAGCAAGTGTCACGATATTATACAAAATAATCGGAAAAATCACGCCCATTTGGTTAGATAAAGAATGAAGATCGACTTGACTGAGTAATGTACAATCCTGGCGGTACAGAGGAAGACGGGTCAACTGCTGTCCATTTGAAATCGTTGTTTCACCTACTGTTAGTTTTTTGAAAATCATTGATCGGCTCCCAATTGTATTTTCTTCATTTGATGCGATGATCGTCTGTTCTTCGTTCATGAAGGAGATCTTCGATATCTCAGGATTTACTACAGATTGAAAAAGATTCGCTAGTTGCTTGGATGAGATCGATAAAACAGCATATCCGTAAACGTGATTCAATGTATTTTTCAGTTTTTTGACAAAGAAGACGCTGGGTGCTTTCTTATCGCGAAGAGTCAATCCGTGGTGTGCAAAAAGCATTTGTGTATCAGCAGCACGTTCATTCACTCTCTGAGCAATCGCAGATTGAAAAAAAGAATCGGCAGATACGGCAGTGAGCATGTCGTTTCCGACAAAAGTTCTTCCATTTTCTCCAAAGATCAATACATCGTAATCGATCATTGGATGGATTTTTGAAAGAGAGTCATTCATTTTTTGGATTGTTCTTAGTTGCTGAAGCTGTTCCATATGTTGGGCTGGATCATTGGAAAAATAGCTTTTGACAGCTGGATTAGAATCAAAAGCGGCTAATGTATTCTCGATTGTATCATTCAAACTTTCAAATTCAGATTGAATCTTTTTTAGTACCACATCATTCGATTGATTGAACAGCTGGATATAGGCATCCCTTGATCGATGATAAATAAACAAAGAAATGACGATGGCTTGCAGAAAAAGACCGATGAACAAAATGAACAGAAGTTTGGCAAAGAGTTCATGCTCTTTGATTTTTTTTCTCATTTTACAAAAGTTCCTTTACGGTATTGAGAAGGTGTCATTCCTGTCTCTTCTTTAAAAACTCTGGAGAAATAACCCAGTTCGGTATAGCCGACTTTCTCACAGATTTCCGTCAAAGTAAGCCGTGTTTCCGTCAAAAAGAGCTTGGCTTTACTGATACGGACTTTTTTTAGATATTTTGAAAAGTTGATACCAAATTTTTCAGTAAAGATGGCTGAGAGATAGCTATATGAAAAATGATATTTTTCGGATAAAAGTTGTAAATTGATTTTTTTCTCATAATTTTCCTGGACGAACTCGTAGATCAAAGTCAAGATATCGAAATTGTCTTTTTTTGCATTTGCAGAAAAGTGGGTGAGTTTCTCAAGTGTTTCTTTGACAAGAATAGAAAAATCTTCGAAATACTCAGCATCGGCTAATAAAGAAGGAAGGGCGATCTTGAGCAAAGAAAGTTCTTCATTCCCAACATGCTCGTCAGCCAAAGCGTTGAGTAATGCATAGAAACGATTGATTGCCTCATGTTTCAAATAAGCTGGATCAATAGGCTGTTCCAATATCGTCGTGAAGAAATTCTCAAGTTCTTTGACAGCTAAAGCGTAGTCTTTATGAACGATTTTTGTTAAATAACTACTTGCTTGCTGCTCGTGGTTGGTTAATAACGGAAGAAGTTCATGCTGATAAGCAAGGTTCTTTCCCTTATGATAGAAACGTTGTCCTTTGGTGCAATTTCTGATCTCTTGGAATATTTCATTGATATCTTGGATTGCAAAAGAATCAGAAACAACAAAAAAATCACCTGGAAAAACTTCTTGACGAAACTTTTGAACAAACTTCCTAAGTGTATCTTTGGAATCAGTATTGATTACATAGCCGGATTCTTCCGAAAAGGTAGAAACAGGATAAATAGTAAACGAATCGTCGCTATCCATCAATGAATGGGTGATCGACTGTTTTTGTTTAGAGCCTTGTTTTGAACTGAATGGCCGTTTTTCGGTATATAACAGAAAAAACAAGGTGTGTTCAAAAAGAAGAGGGTCAAGCAATGGACGAGTTTGTCCAGCAATCTGCTGTGAAAGATTCTCGCAGATCTGCTCATAACGATTGGTGATTGGGCTTTTGTTGGGCTTTTTTTTGATTTTTTGTGAAACGGCAGTTAAGGAATTTAGAAAAAAATCAGGACTCAATCGAGGCTTTAAAAGATAATCAGCGACGCCTTCTTTAAAAGAATCTTTAACCATATCAAATTCATCATAGCTAGAGAGGATAAGGATCTGTGTTTCAGGTTGTTGCTGTTTTAATAGCCGCGATAATTCGATTCCATTTAATTCAGGCATCATTACATCTGTGACCACGATATCGATTGCATGTACCAAAGAAAAATCAAGCGCTTTCAACGGACTGGAAAAAGTCCCTATTAATTGAAACCCGTGCTCAGACCAATTGATCAACTGTTTCATTCCATCTAAAATCGTCTGTTCATCATCGATAAGAATTACGCGTATTGGCATTTTTTTACCCGCCTTAAGAATAGTCTTGTAATTTAAAAATACTTATTTCTAGGAGAAAATGCAAGGATATTTTTATTTTAAAGAAACCTCACCATTTCGATCTTTGGTCTAGATGCTAAGATTATTCCTTTTGTCATAGTTGATTTGTATTTTTTTATTATTTTAGGAGAAATTTTTGAAGTATCTGAATAATAAAGAAACCGTTTTCAAATTTTGGTATGATGAATGTAGCAAACGTAAACAACTAATGGATGGAAAAGGAGCGGATAAAAATGAACATCAGAAAGTTAATTGCTGGAGTCGTTTGTTTAGCGGCAGCATCAGGTTTTTTAACAGGATGCGGAAGTGCTAGTAGTACAGCAGACAAAGAAGAAAAAGTCACTGTCTGGGCGTGGGATGAGACATTCAATATCAAAGCAGTGAATGAAGCAAAAAAAGTTTATGAGAACGAAGAAACAGAGATAGAAGTTGTTACGATGTCTCAGGATGATATCGTTCAGAAACTGAACACCGCTTTAGCGAGCGGGAATACAGAAGGATTGCCCAATATCGTCTTGATTGAAGATTATAGGATACAAGGCTATTTGACTTCTTATCCAGATGCATTCGCTAATTTGTCTGCTATTGTAAAGGAAGATCATTTTGCACCGTATAAATTTGCGGTAAACAAAGTAGGAGATAAAATATACGGTGTTCCTTTCGATTCGGGCGTAACAGCAAACTTCTATCGTACGGATCTGATGGCAGAAGCAGGTTATACAGAAGAGGATATGGAGAATCTGAAGTGGGACGAGTATATTCAAGTAGCGCGAGATGTCAAAGAAAAGACGGGAAAGAAAATCGCTGAAGTCAATCCTTCTGACCTTGGTCGAGTAAGGATGATTATGCAACAGGCAGGAGAATGGTATACATCTGAAGATGGGGAGACAGTCACGATCCAAGACAATGCATCTTTAAAGTATGGTCTTGAATTGTTTGCCACTCTTTTGAAAGAAGATCTAGTCGAACAAACCTCTGACTGGAATGCTGGAGTAACTGCGATACAATCAGGAGCAGTAGCTTCTAGCCCAACTGGCGCTTGGTATTCTTCAACGATCCAAGGAGCAGAAAACCAATCTGGAAAATGGAAGATTGCACCAATACCTGCACTTCCAGAAAATCTGCAAAAAGCGCAAGCTTCTAACCTTGGCGGCGCTGGCTGGTATGTGATCAAAGGAGTAGCTGGAGAAGATTCAGCGAAAGATTTCCTAGAAGCAACGTTTGCTTCGAATGAAGAACTGATGGGCACTCTTGCGAAAGAAATCGGACTAGTATCTACGATGCTTAGCGCGAATGAACAAGAAGCTTATCAAGAAGCTTCTGAATTTTACAGTGGTCAAAAGATCTTTGACGATTTTTCAACATGGACATCTGAAATACCAGAAGTGAATTACGGACATGAGACCTATGCAATTGAAGCAGTCGTAGCTGAAGCTCTTCATCGAATCATCAATGGAGAAGAGACAGACAAGGTACTAGCAGATACACAAAAACAAGTAGAAGCACAATTGGCTAATTGATCGGTGGTAAAAAAGTGAATTTCTTCGCTTTTTCATCAGACAAACGAAAAGACAAAAAAGATCACGTCTGCCTTACAGATATTGTCTTTCTTGTCTTTTCATGTAGATAATCAATGATAGAATTGGAGGGAAAAGAATGAAGCAGAAAGATTTATTCAAAAACGGGCATGCTTTTTTAATCTTGCCAGTCATTTTGATATCAATCATGGTTTTTATTCCGATGGTTTTGGCTTTGATCACGTCTTTTCAAAGTGGTCCCCCTGTCAATATGACATTTAACGGGTTAGGTAATTATCAGCGGATGTTGACAGATGCAACTTTTAAAAAAGCTTTTTTTAATACATTCCTGTATTTACTTGTACAAGTACCGATCATGTTGTTTCTAGCACTTTTTATTTCCAACCTTTTAAATGATAAAAAGTTGAAATATAAAGGGTTGTTTCGAACCGCTATCTTTCTTCCATGTATCACTTCGATGGTCAGTTATTCTCTGATCATGAAAAGTCTATTTTCTCAATCTGGCCTTGTAAACAACTTGTTGTTGGGCATTGGTATGATTGACACACCGATTGGCTGGTTGACTCATCCAATTTGGGCGAGAGTTCTGATCATTCTTTCGATCACTTGGCGTTGGACTGGATACAATATGATTTTTTTCCTTTCAGGCATGCAAAATATTGATTCGGAGATTTATGAAGCAGCATCTATTGACGGTGCTTCTAAATGGCAGCAGTTTATCAAAGTGACGATCCCAAATTTAAAACCAATCATTTTGTTTACTTCCATTACTTCGACGATCGGGACATTGCAGCTTTTTGATGAAGTACAAAATATTACTGGCGGGGGACCAGCAAATGCAACGACCACCCTATCTCAATACATCTATAATTTGAGTTATAAATTCACGCCTAATTTTGGATATGCGGCAGCAGTTTCCTTTGTTATTGTTTCCTTTATTGTGATATTGTCGATAATCCAAACGAAAGTAGGAGGAGAAAGTCGATGAAAAATATGGTAGAAAAAGAAACAATCGAACGCCCCAACGTCAAAAAACAAGCATTAGAACTTCGTTCGACAATTGGGTCAGTATTAAAGTATACAGCATTAAGCATCCTATCATTTATTTCCATTTTCCCTTTTGTCTGGATGGTTTTGGGAATGACGAATACACCCGTGGATATCACATCGGGAAAAATAAAGATTGGCAGTAACTTGATCATCAATTTTCAAAATTTGTTTTCCAATGAGCTGAATTTTACTCGTTCCCTTTGGAATTCAGCGATGATCGCTTTGGTGACCACTGTGTTTGCATTGCTGATTTCGTCAATGGCAGGATATGGATTTGAGATTTATCAAAGTAAACGAAAAGACCTAATTTTCAATATTCTACTGCTATCGATGATGGTTCCTTTTGCGGCATTGATGATCCCTTTATATCGAATGTTTTCACAATTGAACGGAACGGTTTTGGGAATCAACAGTTTCTTGGTTGTCATCCTGCCATCTGTTAGCACTGCTTTTTTGATCTTCTTCTTTCGACAAAATGTTAAATCTTTTCCAAAAGATCTAGTAGAAGCCGCTCGATTAGACGGTCTAAAAGAACTAAGTATTTTTTTTAGAGTGTATATGCCGACGGCTAAAAATACCTATGCCGCGGCTGCAATCATCACATTCATGAGTAGCTGGAACAATTATTTATGGCCCTTAGTAGCTTTGCAATCTCCTGATAAACGGACGGTTCCGCTTGTTTTATCTGCTATGGGTGCTTCCTATACACCAGACTATGGAATGATCATGGCTGGATTAGTCATCGCTACTTTACCAACTGCCATCGTATTTTTTGTTTTGCAAAAGCAATTCGTTCAAGGAATGATCGGCTCTGTAAAATAAAAAAACACAATAAGCGCGTTTCTTCAAAGTCATTTTTCCAAGTAAAAAGATACTTTTGGGACGTGTGTTATTTTATGTTGAGAAAAATTAAATGATAACGTTTTAAGTTTGTGCTCGAAAACTCTTTCATTTTAAGGTAAACTTAAAGAGTAAAGGAGGAGGATACATGCTAAAAAATTTTAAAGAAGTGATTGCTGCTATATTGCCGATGACTGTCCTGATTGTCATTTTAACGTTTGTTTTTGCACCGTTAGAAGGAGAAGACCTCGCTTCATTTCTGGTTGGTGCGGCAATCATGATGATCGGAATGACGCTCTTTTTGTTTGGAGCAGATTATTCTATGATGGAAGTCGGAGATCTAGTAGGGAAATATATGATCAAAAAGAAAAGTTTGACTGTTTTGGTCAGTTTGGGATTTGCTATCGGGATCGTGATCACGATTGCTGAACCTTCCGTGCAAGTTTTGGGACAACAAGTATATGATATATCTGACGGAGAGATTGGCAGAGTGTTGCTGATTGGGATCGTCAGCGTCGGCACTGGAGTATTTCTAGCCTTTGCGCTGCTTCGGGTCGTATTCAAGCTATCCTATTATCAATTGATGGCTATAGGCTACATAGGCGTTTTGATCGCCTCATTTTTCACCAGTTCCGAATTTATGCCGATTGCTTTTGATTCGGGGGGAGTGACTACTGGTCCAGTAACTGTTCCATTTATCTTGGCCCTTGCCGGAGGGATGACTAGTATGATCAAACAAAAGAAAAATGAAAATGACAGTTTTGGAATGGTCGGTATTGCTTCGTTAGGGCCGATTCTTGCCGTGATGATTTTGGGGGTGATCTTCCAATGAGTTTCTGGCAGCAAGTGATAGATGGAATCGAAATCGTTACCATGGAAGTCATTTTGGCAGTGGCACCTATCGTAATCCTATTTGTTTTAATGAATATCATTAGTTTTCGTATGCGCAAAAAGCGTTTCTTTGACATTATGAAAGGTTTCTTGATAACGACTATTGGGTTGATCCTTTTCCTGCACGGAGTCAATATGGCTTATGTACCGGTAGGACAGCATTTAGGCAGTGCTATTGCGGGATTGCCTTACAATTATATACTGGTTCCCCTTGGCTTTTTAATGGGGTTCTTAGTAGGGTTTGCTGAGCCGGCGATTCATGTAATGGTCAAACAGGTTGAAGAATTGAGCGAGGGGAGAATCCGATCGAAAATCATGCTGATGGTAATTTCAATTGGGATCGGCGCAGCAGTAGGATTGTCTATGTGGCGTTTGCTCGTCGGATTCTCTCTTTATTATTTCTTGATCCCAGGATACGGGCTAGCATTTATTTTAGGACGAAAAGTGGACAAGATCTTTTTAGCAATGGCTTTTGATAACGGTGGAGTAGCAACGGGCCCGATGTGTTCGACATTTATTTTATCAATGAGCGTGGCAATCGCTGCACAAATTGAAGGAAGAGATCCGATCATTGACGGGTTTGGTGTGGTTGCAATGATTGCATTGACACCAATATTATCCACTTTAGTACTAGGATATATTTATAAACGAAAAGATGAAAAAGACAGAATCGAAAAAGAAAGATTGCAAAAAATGGGGGAAAGCAAATGAAAGATCTTGTAGCATTGAATCTTCACATGATTGTGACGATCGTTGACGGAGGAATGGGCGAAGATGTTATCGACTTTTCAAAAGAAGCAGGTGCAGCAGGCGGAACGATCTTACATGGAAGAGGTTCTGGTGTACATGATTCAGGGAAATTTTTAGGTTTGGACATTTCGCCAGAAAAAGATATTGTGTTGACATTAGTACCCGATAGTTTGACGAATAAAGTAATGGATGCGATTGGTCAAGGCATCAACATCGATATTCCAGGTAATGGTATTTGTTTTAGTATTGATGTAGACAAAGTCATTGGTATCACTAAGATTCATCAATATCGAGAAATTATCGGAATGCAGGAACTTTTAGATGAAAATAACGATAGAGAAAAGTCTGAATCATAGACAAGCGTTTGAAGAGGAAATAAACACAAACAAGAAGGCGGATGAGCGTTATTTCCGCTTTTTTGTTTGTATTTTTCTCGTGAATACTTATGAAATAGTAAATTTTTATGAAATTCTACTCTAAGCATCAGACTTTCTTTTCAAAATATGCTATTTTAAAAATGATGAAAAAAGGGGGAGAAAAATGAATTTTTTAGTTGTTTTAAAAGATACTCTGATTGAGCGATCTACATTTCTATATGTTCAATTGCAGGAAAATAAAACATTGCTGCATTTTTCACCAGAGTTCCATCTAGAGGGGCTAACATTAGGAGAAATCTATCAAGCAGAAGGGCTGTCGGCTGTTTTGCACTTTTTTAAGGTAGAATTGGAATTACCAGTAAAAGATTATATCGAGCTTTCTCTTGAATCTTGGGATCGAGCAGTGGTTGAACTGTTTCCAGAAGGTTTAATGATCGATACAAACGATGGGAAGATCCATCTGACTGCAGCAGAACTGCAAAAACAAATGCGTTATCAAATAGATGACGAAAATTCTTTTTCTATTTTTAGACGTCAGCAAAAGATTCTAAAAAGCTTTTTAAAAGTGATCAGTAAAAAACGGAATCTGATCAAAACGACACAGCTGTTGAAAAAATATCCAGGTCTGCTTCACACGTCTATTCAATTTCCTCAATTGATTACGATGATCCATCGTTTTATACGTATGCAACAGCTACCATCTAAGAAGCTGTTTCTTCCATTGACGGACACATTTCGAGTAGTCAACAGAGAAGATAAAAAGAAAGTGATTGTGATTGACTTTACCAGAAATCGGAATGTCCTTCACCAAGTTGCAATGGAAAAGGCCAATTAAGGCTTTTTCTTTTTGGATTTTTTTGTCATAATAAATATTAGATGATGGAGGAGATAATATGATGCAAACATGGTTAGAAAGGCTAATACGATTTCAGCAGAACTATCACAAACTTATGCAGGGAAGATATGCGAAATTTGATCAGTTGAATCGCGGTCTATTGATCGCTGCGCTTGTCTTTAGTTTGCTAAGTCGTTGGTTGCCCTATAGAATCGGACAATTGTTGTTCATCGTCTTTTTCGGATGGATGATATTTCGTTTCCTATCAAAAAAAATCTACCCCAGACTAAATGAGAATCAACGTTATTTGAAATATCTTGATAGAGTCAAAGAAAAATATCATCAGATAAAAAACAAAAAGCAAGTCAAAATGGATCGAAAAAGTTATACTTTTTTTGAGTGCCCGAATTGTCATCAAAAGCAGCGTGCACCTAAAGGAAAAGGACGAATACGTGTGACATGCAAAACATGTGGTATAAAATTCGAAACGAATGTTTAAGGGAGAAAAGAATGAAATTAGTATTATTACGTCATGGCGAAAGCGAAGCAAATTTTGAAAATTACTGGACAGGATGGCTAGATGTCGCCTTAACAGAAAAAGGAAAAGAACAAGCAGCAGTTGCCGGTCAAAAAATGCTTGAAGCCGGACTTCAATTCGATGCCGTTTATACCTCTGTTTTGAAACGTGCGATTCTTACCGGACAAGTCGCACTAGAAGAAATGGGTCAGTTATGGCTTCCTATAATAAAAACATGGCGTCTAAATGAACGGCATTATGGGGATCTTGTGGGTAAAAACAAAGATAAGATGAAAGAAATATACGGAAAAGATCAAGTAAAAACATGGCGCAGAGGATATACGGAAGTTCCGCCGTTAACCGCAGAAAATAGATTTGACCGCAGATATGATCACTTGGATCCGCATTTGATCCCATACGGAGAAAGTCTGGAAATGACAGTGAATCGGATCATTCCCTTATGGCAAGATCATCTAGCACCAAAACTAAAAGATCGGCAAGATTTACTAGTTGTGGGTCATGGTAATAGCATCCGAGCACTGACAAAATATTTAGAAGATGTTCCTGAAGATCAAATGGATACGATCGATATCCCAAATGCACAACCAATCCAGTATACATTAGCAGATGATTTGACAATTCTGGACAAAAAAATACTTTAAAGAACACCTTTATCTAAAAGTGAGAGATAGAAAAAAGAAGCAAAGGAATGGAACAAAAGGAACATGAAAAATTATATATGGGACTTTGATGGTACATTGTTTGATACGTATCCCGCAATGGTAGATGGTGCATGGCAAGCACTAAAAGATTTTGGTATCAGTATGGACAAAAAAGAAATCTACTTCAAAATGAAAAAGTATTCTACTAGTTATTTGATCAATGAATCAAACTTGAATGCCAGAGAGTTTAATGAATTATTTCACCGATATGAAAAAGAAAGTACGGAAGTTTCCCGTCCATTTCCAGAAACGAAACAAGTACTGGAAATGCTAAAAGACAACGGCGGTCGTCATTTCATCCTGACCCACCGTTTGACAGAATCAACATGGGGCCTGTTAAAAGAACATCGATTGGCACATCTGATTGAGGAAGTAGTAGGGATCGATCAGGACTTTCCTCGTAAACCTGATCCAGCATCTTTAAATTATTTGATCGATACTTTTCATTTAGAAAGAACAGACACGATGATGATCGGCGATCGTCGTTTAGATATCGAAGCAGGGAAAAATGCAGGAGTCGCTACTTGTCTTTACGACATCGATCATTTTCTGGGTGAGATCCCGGCAGATTATGTGGTAGGAAATCTGAATGAAATCCTTACCTTGCAGAGCATCATTAAAAAGTAGTATCCCCTTTCAAAGGAGATATGTTATAATTTTCATAAAGGAGTGATAAAATTATATGGAAATCAGAAGACAAAAAGAAGTTGTAGAAGCATTTCATTATGATATGAGATTGCCGAACCAAGAAGTAGAAACAGATTTGAAAGTAGGCTTCTCGCCTTTAAAAGAAACGATCGAAAACTATCCGAAAGAACATAGCATCGTAGGAGCACGCTTAGAGTTCCGTTTAGTGTTTGATACATATGTTTTATCTGGAAGTGTGAGTCAGATCAATCATATCCTCAATCGGAAAATTGAAGGTCAAAATGATGTCACACAAGAAGAAGTGGACGAGCTAGTAGCACCGTTATTCGATATCGTACGCCGAATGTCTTATGAGGTGACAGAGATCGCCTTAGATCAGCCTGGGGTAAAATTGAATTTTCAATCAGAAAAACAAGAATAGACAGTAAAAACATACCTGCGATAGATTAAAGCTATCACAGGTATGTTTTTTTATTACTAATTGTAAGCAAAAAGAATGTCATTTCGATAAAAATCGTCTAAAATATAAAAGTCACTGAAAAAAATTTTTTCAGGAGGATGGTTGAAGAATCATTCTCGGGAACCTTTACTTCCTTCGATGGACTTGTCATTAATAATATGAGGAGGAGAAAAATGACAACACTCATCACAGTTTTAGTGGTTCTAGTTTTTGCGGCATTATTATATGTGTTCTATCGCATGCAAAAGCGCCATACAAAATTTTCAACACGCGTCTTTACAGCATTAGGAGTTGGTATCGTCTTTGGCGGTCTGCTTCAATTGATCTTTGGTGTAGACGACAAAGTCGTTACTCAATCAATGGAATGGATCGGGATTGTAGGTCAAGGATATGTATCATTCTTGCAAATGCTAGTTATGCCTTTAGTGTTTATTTCGATCATTGGTGCATTCACAAAAATGAAAGTTTCTGAAAAGCTAGGGAAAATTAGTGCGACTGTATTGACTTCTTTACTTGGAACAACAGCTATTGCAGCATTGATCGGAATTGGTTCAACAATGCTGTTCGGACTCCAAGGAGCTAAATTCACACAAGGAGCTGCAGAAACAGCACGAATCTCTGAACTGGCAACACGTCAGGAAACAGTTGAAAACTTATCGATTCCACAGCAGATTTTATCCTTTATCCCTAAAAACGTTTTTGCTGATTTAGCAGGTAGTCGTGCAACAAGTACGATTGGAGTCGTTATTTTCGCGGCATTTGTCGGAATCGCTTATCTAGGCGTGAAAAGAAAAGCGCCAAAAGAAGCAGCATTCTTTTCAGATTTAGTCGACAGTCTGTATAAAATCATTATGCGGATCGTGACGCTTGTTTTGCGTTTGACACCTTATGGAGTATTTGCTTTGATGACAAACGTTTTGGCAACAAGTGATTTTGCAGCTATCGTCAATTTAGGTAAATTTGTCGTTGCTTCTTACGTAGCATTGCTTGCTGTTTTGATTGTCCACTCACTGATTTTGATTGGTGCAAAAGTCAATCCAATCAACTATTTCAAAAAAGCCTTTCCGGTATTGAGCTTTGCGTTTACTTCACGTTCAAGTGCTGGAGCTTTGCCATTGAATATCGAGACTCAGACAAAAGCTTTAGGAGTAGATGATGCAACAGCTAATTTCTCAGCAAGTTTTGGTTTGTCTATTGGACAAAACGGCTGTGCTGGCGTTTATCCAGCTATGTTGGCAACGATCGTCGCACCAGCAGCTGGAGTGAATGTCTTTAGTTTGGAATTTATTTTGATGCTTGTGGCAATTGTAACAATCAGTTCTTTTGGTGTAGCTGGAGTCGGTGGGGGCGCAACATTTGCTTCACTGATCGTTTTAGGGGCAATGAACTTGCCAGTAGCAATCGTTGGGTTAGTTATCTCTGTTGAACCATTAATCGATATGGCACGTACAGCAGTAAACGTCAGCGGTAGCATGGTAGCTGGTATCGTGACAAGTGCACGCATCAAAGATTTAGATCGCGATGTCATCAATGATGATTCTAAAGTGATCGATGTGAATGCATAGTCAAAAAGAGGTTGTGATAGAAGTGGTCAGCTTTAAGAAATAAGAAGAAGTTTCCTAAAAATAGTTTCTCAAATTTTTGTGAAATTTCGGCTTATTTCCGAGAAGCTACTTCTGAAACACCGTGAATAAGAGGTTGTGAAAAAGCTGCCCTGCATCAAGTAATAAGAACAGCCAAACAAAAATAGTTCCTCATATTTTACGTTTGGTTGAGCTTATTACCGCAGATGCAAGCTTTTGAACACCGTTTAAGAAAGAGGTCGTGAGCCTGCCGTTTCACTCTGAGTCACAAAGAGCAATTTCAAAAAATAGCTTCTCATGTTTGTTGAATATTGTGTCTTGTGACCGAGGAGTTGTCAGGAGAACACCGTTTACCAGAGGTTGTGACTTGTTTTTAGTCACGACCTCTTTTTTTATTTATTCCATATAAATACACATTATTTATTCCGAAAAGTGAAAGCGTAAATAACAAAAACAACCAACTTATTTATTATTAAAGAAAAGCGTATTTAAGTAGGACGATTCTGTTGAGAGCTTTCGTAGATTTTCCCATTTTCCTATGGTAAACTGACAAAGTTGAGAATGTTAGAACAGATCGTTTAGGAGGAAACAGATGTTTACGAATGAAATAAAAATCATGCTTTATGTGGACGATGTAGAAAAAAATGCAACGTTTTGGAGAGCAGTTGGCTTTGCGGAAAAAGATCGTCAAGAAATGGATGGGACGCTTATAATTGAAGTAGGAGTTGAGGACAGTCAAACCTCATTTCTGTTATATGATCGAGCATTTGTTGAGTCCCATTCACCTGGCACAGCTACTAGTGCCCCATCTTTGATGTTTTACAGTAAAGATATCTTTGGACTATATAAAAAAATGCAGACGCAATCAGTCACATTAGGTGATATGGTACAGCTTGGAGAAGAATATGTCTTTAACTTTGCTGATCCCGATGGCAACTACTTTGCGGTTACAGGTAAATAATAGAAATAAAGACTTTGTTTTTCTGTGCGAAACAGGAAAGCGAAGTCTTTTTAATTCAAATAATAATATTATGTAAACAAAAAACTTTCCATGCGTAATTATACACAAGCAAATAAATCGTCAAATGCGAACGCCTTCTTTATACTGTTTAGGAACGAAAAGAAGGAAGGAAGAAATACATGGATTATCAAGTACTGCTTTATTACAATTATACAAAAATCGAAGAACCAGAGGAATTTGCCAAAAATCATTTAGCCTTTTGCAAATCTTTGGATCTTAAAGGTCGTATTCTAGTAGCTGAAGAAGGAATAAATGGTACTGTGTCTGGAACCGTTGAAAACACGACTGCCTATATGAAAGCAATGAAAGCTGATCCTCGATTTGCTGATACGATGTTCAAGATCGATCCAAGCGAAGGACATGCCTTTAAGAAGATGTTTGTAAGATACCGTCCAGAGCTTGTAAGTTTAAAGCTAGAAGAGGACATTGATCCAAACCAAGTGACAGGTGCCTATCTTTCACCGCAAGAATTTAAAGAAGCTATTTTAGATGAACAGACAGTGGTGATTGATGCACGGAATGATTATGAATATGACTTGGGACATTTTCGAGGGGCTGTACGCCCAGATATACGCAGTTTTCGAGAGCTTCCAGACTGGATCCGCGAGCACAAAGAAGAATTTATGGAAAAACGGGTAGTGACCTACTGTACTGGTGGCATTCGTTGCGAGAAGTTTTCTGGTTGGCTTGTCCGTGAAGGATTCAAAGATGTCGGACAGCTGCATGGCGGTATTGCTACTTATGGTAAGGATCCTGAAGTCCAAGGAGAATTATGGGACGGCAAGATGTATGTGTTTGATGAACGGATCGCTGTCGATATCAACCAAGTAGATAAACAAATCGTCGGTCGCGACTGGTTTGACGGAACACCATGTGAACGATATATCAATTGTAGCAATCCTGAGTGCAATCGTCAGATTCTTGCTTCCATTGAAAATGAAGAAAAACATTTAGGAGCATGTAGCATAGAGTGTGCGAAACATCCGCGCAATCGCTATGTTCAAGACCATGGAATCTCTCCAGAAGAAGCAGAACTGCGGTTTACAGCTTTAATTAAATAGAAAACAATAGTTTTGATTGTCGACCATTTCCAATATGCGCTATACTAGCGTTGAGGATGGTGATCCACATGAAATCATTGATTTATGCTATTGGGGATGTCCATGGCAAACATGAGCTTTTTGAAAAACTTATTCACTATTATGATCCAAAGATCCATCAGCTTGTTTTATTAGGGGATCTCAATGATCGAGGTCCTCGTACAAAAGAATGTTTTTTATTAGGAAAGCAATTAGTCGAAGAAACAGGAGCCATTTACCTCCGGGGAAACCATGAAGAATATTTTTTGCAATTTCTGCAATCACCGGAGGACTGGTATGCGCCTTATATGAGAAATGGTGGAAAAGAAACGTTTGAAAGCCTGATTCACCCAGGGGCATCGGAGGAATACTCCCCAACTGAAATCTCGATGATGATCCAATCGAGATATTCAGAACTGATTAAATTTTTAGTCCAGCGCCCCTTGTATTATGAATGGGAAAATTATCTTTTTGTCCATGCCGGTGTGGATTTGACAAAGAAAGACTGGCGTAAGACAAGTCTAAGAGACTTTATTTGGATAAGGGAACCATTTCATGAAGGGAAAAACAATACAGGTAAGACAATTGTATTTGGACATACGATTACACCAATGCTCCATGGAGATATGCAGACAACAGACCTCTGGATTCAGGATCATAAAATCGGAATGGACGGTGGGGCTGTATTCGGAGGGTCATTGCATGGGGTTGTTTTTGACAAGGAAGGTATTCTTCAAGATATTGAATATCAGAACAACGAAGGACCTTGGCATGGAATCTGACTAATGGAAAGAATGAAGGAGCTGTGACTTTGTTGCGGCTCTTTTTATTTTTATAGAGAATATTGTTTCTTTCAGTAGTTTAACCCAGGATAAAAAGTATGATAGAATAAAGAAGCAATTTTTAGCAGAAAAGAGGCATTTTAATGACGGAAAATTTGAACCAGACGATCATTCAGCTTGTACAAAAAGAACTTTCAGACTATCGTCCTAAGCAGTTGACTACTGTACTTAATTTGTTAAATGAAGGAAACACTGTTCCTTTTATCGCGCGTTACCGAAAAGAAATGACTGGAAGTCTTGATGAAGTCCAGATTCGTGAAATCGAAGAGCGGTATGCCTATCTTGAAAACTTAGAAAAACGTAAAACTGAAGTGATTCGGCTAATCGATGAACAAGGGAAACTGACTCCCGAGTTAGAAGCAGAAATCACCCAAGCCGTGAAAATGCAACAAGTGGAAGATTTGTATCGTCCATACAAACAAAAACGACGGACAAAAGCAACGATTGCTAAAGAAAAAGGACTTGAACCACTCGCGAAGTGGCTGATGCAGCTTACAGATGGAGAGGTGCAATCTGAAGCAGAAAAATATATTGACAAAGAAAAAGAAGTCTCTTCTGCCGAAGAAGCGTTGCACGGTGCTCATGAGATTATTGCTGAACAAGTCAGCGATAATGCAAAATTTCGGACTTGGATTCGGTCTTATACGTATAACAAAGGTATGTATGTCAGCAATGTCAAGGATGAGCAAGCAGATGAAAAAGGCGTATATGAAATGTATTATGACTTTGCAGAACCCGTCCATAAAATGGTTTCTCATCGAATATTAGCTACTAATCGTGGAGAAAAAGAAGATATTCTGAAAGTATTCTTTCAAGTAGATGAAGCAGCAATTTTAGCTTACTTGGATCGCCAAATAGTCAAAAATCCTGCCTCTCCTTCTTCTTCATTCGTCAGAGAAGCCTATCAGGATAGTTATAAACGCTTTATTCAGCCAGCAATCGAGCGAGAACTGCGCAATGAATTGACTGAAAAGGCAGATGAGCAAGCAATCGCTATTTTCGGCGAAAACCTCCGTAATCTTTTGTTGCAACCGCCACTAAAAGGTAAAGTTGTCCTGGGATTTGATCCGGCTTATCGTACTGGATGTAAACTAGCAGTCGTAGATGCGACAGGGAAAGTTTTAGCAATCGAAGTTATTTATCCTCATAAACCTGCAGCGCAAGCAAAAAGAGAAGCTGCTGGACCAGCTTTTATCCAATTAATTAATAAATATCAAGTAGATATGGTAGCTATCGGAAATGGTACAGCCAGTCGGGAATCTGAACTTTTTGTGGCTGAGCAGTTGAAATCCGCCGACCATAAAACCTATTACGCTATCGTCAACGAAGCAGGCGCTTCTGTTTACTCCGCTAGCGAAATTGCACGAAAAGAATTTCCGCATCTACAAGTTGAAGAAAGAAGTGCTGTTTCTATTGCCCGTCGCCTGCAAGATCCTTTAGCTGAATTAGTCAAAATCGATCCTAAAGCTGTCGGAGTAGGCCAGTACCAACATGACGTTTCTCAAAAACGTTTGGCTGAACAATTGGATTTTGTTGTGGAAACAGCGGTTAACCAAGTAGGTGTGGATGTGAATACAGCAAGCCCGCAGCTCTTGCAGCATATATCAGGATTGAATAAAACAACTGCCCAAAACATTGTCATTTATCGTGAAGAAAACGGAGAATTCACCGCACGAACTCAATTGAAAAAAGTGCCACGCTTAGGACCAAAAGCATATGAACAAGCAATCGGATTCTTGCGAGTCCCTGGTGGGAAAAACATTTTGGACAACACAGGTATCCATCCCGAAAGTTATTCTATTGCAAAAGAAATATTAACTTCAGTCCAACTTTCAGAAAAAGAGCTTGGTACAGAAGAAGCAGTAGAAAAATTGACACGATTATCCGTAGAGAAACTGGCTGAAAGCCTATCAGTCGGAGAAGAAACGTTAGCCGATATTTTAGCTGGGCTGACACAACCTGGACGAGATATGCGTGATGAGATGCCAGCGCCCTTATTACGTACAGATGTATTGAGTATGGAAGACTTGAAACCAGGGATGGAATTGACTGGAACGGTCCGTAATGTCATTGACTTCGGCGCATTTGTTGATATCGGTGTGAAGCAAGACGGACTTGTCCATATATCGAAACTCAGCAAAAAATTCGTCAAGCATCCTACAGATGTCGTGTCAGTAGGAGATATCGTAACAGTTTGGATAGAACAAGTCGATACGAAAAAAGGCAGAATCAGTTTGACGATGCTTTCCCCTTATGAAGAGTAACAATGAGGAGTAACAAAAATTGACACAAGAAGAACTGCAGCAGTTAGTAGAAGAGATATCATTAAAAAGCTTCCAGCTTCCTTTCAAGCACCAAGCAATGTTCAATCCACGCTTACGTACAACTGGCGGGCGCTATCATTTAAACGATCATCATTTAGATTTTAATGCGAAGCTATTTGAAGAGTCAGACGAAGAGACGATTGCAGGAATCATCAAACATGAACTTTGCCATTATCATCTTCATCTAGCTGGAAGAGGGTATCAGCATAAAGATATGGATTTCAAGTATCTTTTGAAAAAAACAGGAGGGTTGCGCTATGCACCAGCCTTGACGAAGAAACAGATAAAGATGGAGTATTATCGATGCCAAGATTGTTCTGCCACGATCTGCCGCAAGAGAAGAATCGATGTACGCAAATATCGTTGTGGAAGATGTCATGGAGAAATCAAATGGATTGAGACAAAAAGAGAAGACTTTAATGAAGCACAAAAAATCAAATGAAAGGATAGAAGGCCTTTGGAAAAAAGTGAGCAGAGGAATCTAAAAGACTGGAATCAGCTATTAAATTTTTTAGCCGCACCTGAAGAGGGAAATTTTGAGGAACTGACGGCACCTACACTTATTTTAGCTGGAAACTGTCTTCCTATCTTAGCTGATAAAGCAGCACAAATGTATTTAAATGGCCAAGTAGATCAATTGTTTTTGGTCGGAGGGGTGGGGCATGCGACTAGAATCCTTTATGAGAATTTTGAAAAGCAAGGATTTCATTTTGAAGATGGCATGAGTGAAAGTGAAATCTGTCGTCAGTATCTAAAAGAAGTCTATGATTTGCCCGATAAGGCTTTTCTGATAGAATCGAAGTCTACAAATTCTGGAGAGAACGCCACTTTTTCACTGGAGATTCTTCATTCCTTAGGAGCTGTACCAGAAAAAATCTTATTGATGAATGATCCGACACTGCAACGCAGGACTCGAGCAACTTTTGAGAAAGTATGGCAAAATGAACAAACTATTTTCGCGAATGCTGTGCCATTTGTGCCGGAAATCCTTCACTTTTCTGAAGAGATCATCTTTACAGCAAAAGAACTGAATCATCAATGGCCTAAGGAATATTTCCATGCGCTAGTATTAGGAGAAATGGAACGTCTCCATGACGATGAGAACGGCTATGGTCCGAAAGGAAAAGATTTTATTCCTCACATTGATATATCAGAGGAAGTTTGGTCTTCTTACACCAGAATTAAAGAGTCAATAAAAACGGATTTTTCCCGTACTTGACCATTTTAGCAAGCGAATCCTCCTTTCCAAATAAATTTGGTTGAAATTTTCAATCGTTTATAAGATAATGAGGAGCGTGTTGAATGTAATAGCTAAAAGAATGGACGCTAGATAAGAGAAGAGGATTCAAATGGAAAATCAAAATAAATTGTATCATTTTGTTGGTATCAAAGGTTCAGGAATGAGCTCCTTGGCTCTTGTTTTACATGAACAAGGTCTAAATGTCCAAGGATCAGACATTGAAAAATATTTCTTTACACAAAGAGATTTAGAAAAAGCAAATATCACGATTCTGCCATTTAACGCAGATAATGTAAAACCAGGGATGACGATCATTGCAGGAAATGCATTTCCTGATTCACATGAAGAAATCCAGCGAGCAAAAGAATTAGGTTTGGAAGTGATTCGCTATCACGACTTTATTGGTCATTTTATCCAAAATTATACGAGTATCGCTGTAACAGGCTCTCACGGAAAAACAAGTACGACTGGACTGCTCTCTCATGTATTGAGTGGTGTCCGTCCAACAAGTTATCTAATTGGAGATGGAACAGGACATGGTGATCCGCAAGCGGAATTCTTTTCATTTGAGGCCTGTGAATATCGCCGTCATTTCCTTGCCTATTCACCAGACTATGCAATCATGACCAATATCGATTTTGATCATCCGGATTATTATACAAGTATCGACGATGTATTTACAGCTTTCCAAACAATGGCTGGACAAGTGAAAAAAGCTATTTTTGCGTATGGTGACGATGCTTATTTACGCAAATTAAAAGCAAATGTGCCGATTTATTATTATGGTGTCACAGAAAACGATGATATCCAAGCACGAAACATCGAACGCACAACTTCTGGTTCTGCTTTTGATGTCTATCATGGGGATGAATTTGTTGGGCACTTCACTGTACCAGCATTCGGTAAACACAATATCTTAAATGCTTTAGGTGTTATTGCAGTAGCTTATTTCGAAAAACTGGATCTGAAAGAAGTTGCAGAAGAAATGCTGACTTTCCCAGGAGTAAAACGTCGATTCAGTGAAAAGATCGTAGCAGACATGACCGTAGTCGATGATTATGCGCATCACCCTGCAGAGATCAAAGCAACGATTGATGGCGCACGCCAAAAATATCCAGATAAAGAAATAATTGCAGTTTTCCAACCCCATACGTTTACGCGTACGATTGCATTGATGGATGAATTTGCAGAAGCACTTGATTTAGCTGATAAAGTTTACTTATGCGATATTTTTGGTTCGGCTCGGGAAGAACAAGGAAACGTTAAGATTGAAGACCTTGGAGCGAAAATCAAAAAAGGTGGAGAAGTCATCAAAGAAAATAATGTATCTCCATTGTTAGATTATCATGATGCAGTAGTAATCTTCATGGGTGCTGGAGATGTTCAAAAATTTGAACAAGCGTATGAAAAACTTTTAAGCAGCACGACGAAAAATGTACTGTAATACAATTACTGCAGTGTCCTTATAAAAATAGAAAGAGGGGGAGTGGCAAAAATCTTGCCAATCCCCCTTTTTTGCAACTTATGATAAACGGTGTTCAAAAGCTTGCATCTGCGGTAATAAGCCCAACCAAATCAAAAACATGAGAAGCTGTTTTTCTTGGCTGTTCTTATTACTTGATGCAGGGCAGCTTTTTCACGACCTCAGATAAACGGTGTTCAAAAGCTTGCATCTGCGGTAATAAGTCCAGCCAAATGAAAAATATGAGAAGCTGTTTTTTCTTGGCTGTTCTTATTATTTGATGCAGGACAGCTTTTTCACGACCTCTGTAAACTATAGGAATCTGTTAAATCAAGGGAGCAGAACTTGCCTTTTACGCTACTTTTGGTACAATAATGTATGATTAAAAATAAACTGGAGGGTTTCTATCTTGAACATAGGTAAGCCGAGAAAACTAGGAAAAACAATAAATGAAATCGAGGAAGGCGACTCGTTATCCTTAACAGAATCTATTGAAGATAACCAGCTTTTGCTGTATTTGGGATTGACGAATGATGCAAATCCTTTGTATATCCAACATGACTTTGCACAAAAAACAGAATATCAACAGCCAATCGTTCCATCAGTGATGCTGATGGGGATCATCACAAGTGCAATTTCAAAGCATCTTCCTGGACCAGGATCACATGTTGTCAATTTTTCTGTCAATTTTATTGAACCGGTTTTCCATTATGAAACACTGACTTTTCAGTTTGAGGTCATAAAAGTAGATAAGATGAAGGATGTGGTGACGATTTCTGTAGAAGCGGAGAATACGAACGAAGATCGTGTGTTGGATGCTGTCGTTATGGTCCAACCGCCACAAGTTCCTGAATTGGAAATAGCAATCGAAAGTGAAGGTGAATTGAATGAATAATCCAAGTACATCAATGTCAGGTATCAATCGTTTTTATGCAAAAGTTTATGGATTTTTAGGTATGGGACTTGCCCTTAGTGCAGTCACTTCTTACTTGGCTCTTTGGGTATTTCCTTTGCAATTAGCAACTTTTATCAATAATTTTCCACTAGGCTTTGTGGGTCTGTGGATCGTTGAACTGATTTTAGTAATGGTTCTAGGCGTAAAAGCACAAAAGAATCCGAGCTTAGCAATCGGTGGATTTATTGCCTACTCTCTTTTGAATGGCATAACATTAGCGGTTACTCTTGCATACTACGATATTGGAACAGTAACGCAAGCTTTCTTGACAGCTACTTTGATGTTCATGGGGATGTCTGTTGTCGGAGTAACAACAAAAAGAGATCTTAGCGGGGTTGGAAGAGCAGGACAGGCAGCTTTAATCGGAGTGATCATTGCACTAGTCTTGAACATCTTCATTTTGAGAAGTAGCGTAGTTGAGCTGTTCATCTCCCTACTGTTAGTCGTCATCTTTGCAGGGATTACAGCTTATGATAACCAAAGCATCCGTAATATCTATGTCCAGACAAACGGAACAGCACATAGTGGAATTGCTGTATTCATGGCATTGAAGCTGTATTTGGACTTTATCAACTTGTTCTTGGCGTTTCTGAGAATCTTTGGACGGAACAACTAAAAAAGAAAAAAATTCATCAGTTGGGGCTATACCGAATTATTTGGTATGGTCCCGCTTTTTCTTTTCGCATTCCGCAGGATTCTTTGTTAGAATGAATAAGAACTTTACAGTAAGGAGTTAAGAAGATGACAAAAAATAAATTATTACTCGTTGATGGGAACAGTGTGGCTTTTCGCGCATTCTTTGCGCTTCACAATTCTCTTGAACGTTTCAAAAATAGAAACGGTCTTCATACAAATGCAATCTATGCATTCAATACGATGTTTGAAAATGTTATGCAAAAAGAGCAACCGACTCATGTTCTGGTTGCGTTCGATGCAGGAAAAACGACTTTTCGGACAGAAATGTATGCGGAGTATAAAGGTGGAAGATCCAAAACACCTGGCGAATTCAAAGAACAAATGCCATATATACGTGATTTGTTGACAGGACTAGGGGTACAGTATTACGAATTGCCCAATTATGAAGCAGATGATATTATCGGTACTTTGGCAGAAAAAGTAGACAAAGATCAATTTGATGTCGTCGTGCTTTCAGGTGATCGGGATTTGACTCAATTAGCTAGTAAAGAAGTAAAAGTGGATATCACTGTAAAAGGTGTCAGCGATATCGAAAGCTATACACCAGAACATGTAGCGGAAAAATATGATGGGTTGACGCCAAAACAGATTATTGACATGAAGGGACTAGCCGGAGATGCCTCTGACAATATCCCCGGTGTGACTAAAATCGGTGAAAAAACAGCTATCAAGCTATTGAAACAATATGGCTCAGTCGAAGGAATTTATGAACATATCGATGAAATGAAGCAAAGCAAAATGAAAGAAAATCTGATAAATGACAAAGAGCAGGCTTTCTTATCGAAAAAATTGGCGACCATCAATACTTCAGCGCCTGTGGATGTCTCTATCGACTCATTGAAGTATGAAGGGAAAAATCTCGATAAACTCGTTCCGTTTTATAAAGAAATGGATTTCAATCAGTTCCTTTCTAAATTGAATATCGTAGAAGAAGAAGTAAAAATGGATGATATTTTGTTTGAAGTCGTTCATGAATTCAAAGAGGAAATGTTTACTACGGATATGGCGTTGTACGTGGAAATGATGGGCGACAATTATCATACAGAGGAAATCGTCGGAGTAGCGTGGGGGACAGAAAAGAAAATTTATGTCACGAACGATCTATCTGTATTCGAAAACCGAGCGTTCCATTCTTGGATCACTGATCCGACTCGGCTGAAAAAAGTATATGATGCGAAACGAACTTATGTTGCTTTAAACCGCTATACTGGAAAAACGAAAGGAATCGATTTTGATGTCTTGCTAGGTGCATACCTTCTCGATACGAATGAAAAAAGCACAGATATCGAAGGAATAGCTGCTCATTACGGATACAACGATATCCAATCAGATGAAGCTGTATACGGCAAAGGGGCGAAAAAAGGTTTACCAGAAGAAGAGGAACTCTTTTTTGCTCATTTAGCGCGAAAAGTAGCTGCAATCAATGCGTTGACACCAAAATTGAGCCAAGAACTGGCAGATAAAAACCAAGAAGATCTTTTCCGGAAAATGGAACTGCCATTGTCTATCATTTTGGCAGAGATGGAAATAAGCGGGATCAAAGTAGATGCGACTCGCTTACAAGAAATGAAGGGCGAGTTCTCTGCTCGCTTAAGAGAGATCGAACAAAAAATCTACGAAGAAGCCGGCGAAGAATTCAATTTGAATTCACCAAAGCAATTAGGAGTGATCTTATTTGAAAAAATGGGATTACCCGTTATCAAAAAAACAAAAACTGGATATTCCACAGCCGTAGATGTACTGGAACAGCTTCGTGAACAAGCACCAATCGTAGAGGATATCCTCACCTATCGTCAAATTGCAAAAATTCAATCTACCTATGTCGAGGGACTGCTGAAAGTGATCCAATCAGATGGAAAAGTGCATACCCGTTATGTCCAGACATTGACCCAAACAGGACGATTAAGCTCTGTTGATCCTAATTTGCAGAACATCCCGATTCGATTAGATGAAGGGAGAAAGATACGTCAGGCATTTGTTCCTAGAGAAAAAGACTGGCTGATTTATTCTTCTGACTATTCACAAATCGAGTTACGCGTACTTGCGCATATCTCAAATGATGAACATTTGAAAGCTGCCTTCCTAGAAGGTCAAGATATCCATGCCAGCACAGCGATGCGTGTATTTGGAATCGAAAAGGCAGAGGATGTCACACCAAATATGCGTAGGCAGGCAAAAGCAGTGAATTTTGGTATCGTGTATGGCATCTCTGATTACGGACTTTCACAAAATCTAGGAATCAGCCGAAAAGCAGCACAGCAATACATCGATACGTACTTTGAAAAATACCCAGGTGTCAAAGAATATATGGAAAGAATCGTACGCGAAGCAAAAGACCAAGGCTACGTCGAAACGCTGTATCACCGCCGTCGATATCTGCCAGACATCAATTCAAGAAATTACAATATCCGTTCTTTTGCGGAACGAACAGCTATCAATACACCAATCCAAGGAAGTGCTGCTGATATTTTGAAAATCGCGATGATCGAATTGGATAAACGATTAAAAGAAACAGGTCTTCAAGCTACGATGCTGTTACAAGTTCATGATGAACTTGTCTTCGAGGTACCGGAAAAAGAACTTGAATCATTAGATAAATTGGTGAAGGAAGTTATGGAACAAGCTGTTTCTCTTCATGTACCACTGATCACTGACAGCAGTTGGGGAAAAACGTGGTACGAAGCAAAATAAACATTGTTTAAGACAGAGCAATATAATGAAGGTGAAAAGAAAAAATGCCAGAATTACCAGAAGTAGAAACCGTTCGTAAAGGATTGGAACGGTTAGTAGTAGGAAAAACGATTCAAAAAGTTCAGGTCTTGTGGCCCAAGATCATCGAGCAACCAGAGACACCCATCTTTGAGGCTTCTCTTGTTGGCGAAACCATCCAATCCATTGGACGTAGAGGGAAGTTTTTAATTTTTCATCTCGATCATTATGAACTGATCTCACACTTGCGAATGGAAGGAAAATATCAATTTACGAAAGAAAATACACCAATCGATAAACATACGCATGTACTTTTCTTTTTTGAGGATGGAAGCCAACTTCGCTACAACGATGTACGAAAATTTGGTCGTATGACAATCGTCGAAAAAGGAGCAAGTGCAACTTACCGAGGAATCATGAAATTGGGACCTGAGCCTTTGCCAGATAGCTTCTTATTAGCAGATTTCGCAAATGGACTGAAAAAGTCCCACAAAGCAATCAAGCCATTGCTGCTAGACCAACGTCTAGTGACTGGTCTAGGTAATATTTATGTAGATGAAGCATTATGGGAAGCGAAGATCCATCCAGAACAACCGGCGAACACACTGCGCCCCAAAGAGGTAGAACAATTACGTCTATCGATCATTGATGTTTTGGATCGCGCAATAGAAGCCGGAGGTACCACGATTCGCAGTTATTTGAATGCATTAGGAGAATCAGGCGGATTTCAAGTAGCACTGCATGTCTATCAGCAAACTGGCAAACCATGTATACGTTGTGGAACGCCGATCGTGAAAACAAAAGTGGCACAAAGGGGGACGCACTATTGTCCGAATTGTCAAAGGCTAAAAATCGCAAAGTAGGATTTGTTTTAGGTTTGACGGGTGGAATAGCTACCGGTAAAAGTACGGCAGCCAAAGTCTTTCAGTCTCATGGATTTCCTTTGATCGATGGCGATGTGATTGCCAGAGAAACTGTTGAGCCTGGAACGCTTGCTCTGAGGAAAATTGTATCAGTGTTTGGCCAAGAGGTATTGCAGCCTGATGGGCAACTAGATCGAGGGAAACTTGGGATGATTGTTTTTCCATCAAAGGAAAAACGGCAAAAACTTGATCAGCTATTAGATCCGTTTATCCGAAAAGCGATAAAAGATCAAATCGCCTCTCTAAGTTCCAATCATCCTTTAGTAATTGTAGATATCCCATTGCTCTACGAAGGTCATTATGACCACTATATGGATGCAGTAGCTGTCGTTTATACTACGCCAGAAACTCAGCTTCAGCGTTTGATGAAACGTAATCAACTGACGCTAGAACAAGCGCAGCAGAGAATTAGTAGTCAACTTCCAATCGAAGAAAAAAAGCAGCGTGCGGATATTTTGTTCGACAACAATGGAACAAAAGAAAAACTTGTGGGACAAATCGAAAATTGGCTTTTTGCTAATCGCTTTCTTTGAGTATCTGTGTCAATTTTGCTATCCTGAGTATATAGAAAGTGAGGGATAGCGATGGGATCATTAAAAAATCAAAAGGATAAAGTCGTAGGTAACGCAAAAGAAAAAATCGGCGAGATGCTCAATAAAGAAAATCTAATCGATGAAGGTCGTACGCAATCAGAAACAGCAGAAGAAAAAGAAAAGCAGTACCAAGCAAGAATCGATGAAATAGAAGACCAGCAGGCAGAAGAAGAAGCGAAGCGGCAAGATTTGACTCAAGAACGAAAAAATCCGACACCTGATCGTAGTAAAACACCGCTCCCAGAAAGTGACCACATTCCCGATGAGCAAAAAATCGAGGAACAGCGAATGAAACACTATACAGGAATCGAAGAGAAGTTATAAAATAGTAAAAAATCGAGATGTGACTTGAAGCAGATGAGAAGGTGTTCATCTGCTTCAAGTTTTTTGTGCTAGATGACTAAATCAGCTTTTGTGTAAGTTATTTCTCAGTAATCAAGGTGATCAGTATTGGAAAATTGAAATTTAGTAAGGACAGGGGACACAATTACGCATGAAAGTAGAAAAAATTGTTCTTATATCCGTGTTTTTTGGGTAGGACAGTCGCGTTTGTGATTTGTTTCGTGTTATAATACAACTAGTTGTAAAGAAAGACACATCCTTTATATAAAATGCGATGCAAGAGGTGAGACAAAATGAGATGTCCCAGATGTCAACATAATAATTCACGAGTAATCGACAGCCGTCAAGCAGATGATGGACGTGCGATCCGTCGCCGTCGCGAATGTGAGAATTGTTCGTTCCGATTCACTACATTTGAACGAATTGAAGCTGCTCCGTTATTAGTAATCAAGAAAAACGGGGAACGCGAAGAGTTCAATCGCGATAAAATTTTAAGAGGACTCATCCGTTCAGCAGAAAAAAGACCTGTAGCTATGGAACAAATGGAACAAATCGTCAACCATGTCGAAAACCGCGTACGCAGTCTCGGAGAAAACGAAGTATCGACGAATCTAATTGGTGAATATGTGATGGAAGATTTAGTTGATTTAGACGAAATCGCTTATATTCGTTTTGCAAGTGTTTATCGCCAGTTCAAAGATATGTCTGTTTTCTTAAAAGAGTTGCAAGATATCGTGGATAAAGCAAAAGAAAATAATAAAGAGAATAATAAAGAAAACAATTAAGAAACAAAAAGGAGGCATTTCCTTGGAAAATGCTTGGAAAGAGCTTCAACCAAAAAATATTTACCAAGGAAGAAAAGCGGCTCCGCTGAGAGAAGACAGCAAGAACGCCTTGCTGTATCTTTATCAGCCACTAATCGGCGGAGAAGCCTTGAGTATCTATTTCACCCTGTTATCAGAAATCTCTCAAGAATCTGGCAAAGGTCCTGAAGGGATGCATGCAGATCTGCTTAGTAGTCTAGGCTGCGGTATCCCGCAATTTTATGATGCAAGAAAAAAGCTAGAAGGAATCGGCTTACTGGATGTTTATTTTAAAGAAGATAGTGATCTGGGACCTCGTTTTATTTATGAGCTGTTAGAACCACTCATTCCTAAAGCATTTTTCAAAGACTCTGTTCTGGCTTTTCTTCTTCTGGAAAAAGTTGGTGAACGACGATTCCAGAAGCTTACCCAATTGTTTGAACCTAAAAGGCATACAGCAGAGGGATATCAAAAAATCACAAAAAAATTTTTAGATGTTTATCGCTTCAATGAAGCAGTGTACGCTGCTAATCAAGAAAACATCGAATCGCTGAATAAATCTTTTGAAGAATCTGAATCAGTAGCATTACTTGAAGCAGATTCGACATTCGATTGGCAGTTTTTGAATGATTGGCTGGCAAAAAAACATATTGCAAGTCTTGATGATCCAATCATCAAACAAGTCGACATGTATCATCAGCTTTACGGTTTCGATGAATTGACACTTGGCGAACTGATCAGTCAATCTTATGACTTTAGTGAACAAAAAGTATCTGAAAAAGAACTGCAAAAAGCCATTTTGGCAATGCAGAGACGTCCGGTGAAGCAAACAAAAGAAACAGTTGCGGTTTCTGAAAACAGTAATGAACCCTCGTCAAACGAACATTTGACAAACGCAGCGCTTCAGCTGATAAAAGAAGCACAGAGCATTCCACCGATGAAATATCTGGAAGCAATCAAGTCAGAAAAAGGCGGATATGTTTCTAAACAAGAAAACTGGTTACTGCAAGATCTTGTTTCTCAATCAGGTCTTTCCAGTAGCGTGATCAATGTTTTGTTGAATTATGTATTGGTGATCAAAAATAATGCTAGCTTAAATGCTAGTTATGTGAATACAGTGGCAAATGAATGGGCACAAAAGAAAATCGCCACAGCAGAAGAAGCAATTCAGCATATTCGGCAAATAAGCAATCAAGCAAAACAATCAAAACAAAAGAAGCAAACAAATTATCCAAATGGCAAGCGAAATGTTCGGCGGGAAAAGCTTCCTGATTGGGTCAATCAGCCAAAAGATGAAAAACAGATCAGCAGCGAGAAAAAAGCAGAGATTGACCGCCGTTTTAAAGAATACCTGGCAAAAAAGGAGGGTGACATCTAGTGGAAGACGTAGGCAAAGAATTGAAGAGGATCATCAGCAAACGCAATTATCAAGAAAAGTATGCTGAAATGATCGCTGAAGTCTTAAATGATGCGGATGTTCAAGCTTTTCTAAGCGCACACCAAGAAGAATTGACACAAGCGGATATTGAAAAAAGTTACGCCAAATTGTATGAATTCGTGCAAGAAAAGCGTAAATATCAAAAAAACGATCCAACGATGATCGCTCCCGGCTATGAGCCGAAGCTGACATTGAATTTTCATTATGTGGATGTCACTTATGTACCAACGGAAGCATTGTTAGCACGGCAAAGACAAGAAGAAATCAGAAGCCGAGTAAAAGCAATGGATATGCCAAAAGATATTCAATCGGCTTCTTTTGAAAACTTTGAACGTACAGATGGACGAGGATATGCGAGCTTAGAAGCCCTAGATTTTGTAGAGAAATATACTGCTGATCCAAAAGGGTATCATAAAGGACTGTATCTAGTAGGAAGTTTTGGTATTGGAAAAACATATTTATTAGGAGCAACAGCGAGAGAATTAGCGATTGCTGGATTCACCACGACGCTAGTCCATTTTCCGACATTTGCCGTTGAGATGAAACAGGCAATCGGAAAAGATCAAGTGGCAGAAAAGTTAGATGCAGTGAAACGTTCACCTATTTTGATGATCGATGATATTGGTGCAGATGCGATGAGTAGTTGGATACGAGACGAAGTATTCGGTGTTATCCTTCAATATCGGATGCAGGAACAGTTACCAACCTTCTTCTCATCGAATTTTACAATGGATGAATTGGAACAGCATTTGTCCGTCACTCAACGTGGAGATGAAGAGCCGCTAAAAGCGAAACGGATAATGGAACGCATACGTTATTTGACAAAAGAAATCGAAATGACTGGTCGCAACCGACGCAATGGTTGAACAGTTGACAAGTCCAACTGACATTTGACCTAGTAGTAAAAGCAGGTCAGCGAATCATTATATGGACAGAAATGACCGGAGACAATCACCGCAACAAGTAATGCAGAAACTTAAACGGAGGATTTTTTATGAGGGCTATTTTTTCTAGTATATCTGTAGTTGGTCTATTTTTTCTTTTAGCAGGCTGCGGTAGCGCAGATAGCAACACAGGTTCTGTTGATTCGATTGATGCGGGTCAAACAGTAAAAACAAGCAGTACGAAAACGGAGGGACAAAGCATATTTGTTGGAACGATTGAAAGTATCAATCAAGTAGAAGCAGAAGAAGAAACGCTTCAGTTGAAACTCGTCGATGTCATGGCCAAAGAAGATCCAGCGAATATGGGAACGTCATTCAGCAATGACGGAGTGATCTTAAATGCTACTGCTGAAAAAATAAGCGTGGACATAAATGAATTGAAAATCGGTGACAAAGTCCAATTTACATTAGTTGAGATGCCGATCATGACGATGTCTATCCCACCGCAAGTTCCTGGAGATTCGATTATTGATGTTTCATTGAACAAATAACCAACAACATTTTTTCAAAAATAAGAAAATGTTGTTTTATAGAACGAAAAGGTATATTTTTTAAGGAGATATGGGAATTTTTTTATTCCTAGTCTCCTTATTTTATTTGGAAAATGCTATAATTATCTAGAAGGAGTGAAGCTATGAACCATTTAGATTTATCTCAGCGCTTAGCGGCAGTGGGTGACTTTGTTCCTGAATCCGCTCGTTTAGCAGACATTGGATCAGATCACGCTTACTTACCCGTTGCATTGATATTAAGAGGAAAAATCGAATATGCAGTTGCTGGTGAAGTCGTTCAAGGTCCTTATGAATCAGCACGTAAGCAAGTCAAAAAAGATGGATTAGAAGACCGTATCACCGTACGCCTTGCAAATGGTCTAGATGCTATCCAGCCACAAGATGGTATTACAGCTGTCACGATTGCGGGTATGGGAGGTTCACTGATCCGAGATATCCTAGAAGCTGGCAAGTTGAATCAACGCTTAAGCGGACAAGAACGTTTGATCCTTCAGCCAAACATCGGAGAGCGTACATTACGATCTTGGCTGCAAGAAAATCAGTATAAAATCCAATCAGAAAAAATACTTGAAGAAAATAAAAAAATATATGAAATCATTGTAGCCGAAAAAGAACAAAAACCAGTTACTTACAATGAAATGGAGCTGATGTTCGGGCCATTTCTGCTTGAAGAGAAAAGTGAGATCTTCAAATCAAAATGGACAAGAGAGCTTCAACAAAGAAAAGCTATCCGTGAACAGCTCAAACAAGCAGCTAATCAAGAGACACGTCAAAAACAAATCGAGCAGGAAATCCAAATGATTGAGGAGGTTTTAAAGACATGACAATCAGCGGACGCACCTTCATCCAAAAGTTTGAAAGCTATTGTCCTCAGTGGCTAGCTGAAGAAGGAGACCCAGTCGGACTGCATATCGGAACATTGGATAAGCCAATCCAACGAGTAATGATGACATTAGACGTTCGTCCAGAAGTGGTCGAAGAAGCAATCAAGAAAAAAATCGATTTGCTGATTGCTAAACATCCTCCAATCTTTCGTCCTGTAAAACGGCTGGTTACTGATCAGCCACAAGAAAAAATGTATGCAGATTTGTTGAAACATGATATTGCCGTCTATGCAGCACACACGAACATGGATATTATTTGGGATGGACTGAATGACTGGTTTTGTGAACTTCTCGGTATTGAAGTGGAGAGTTATTTAGTAAAGACTCATGAGATTCATTATAAAAAACTGGCCGTTTATGTACCTGTGGATCATGCACAGAAAATGCGTGAAGTATTAGCTGCAGCTGGTGCTGGTACACAAGGTGATTATACCGGTACAAGTTTTACCTCGATTGGACACGGTCGATTTACTCCGGAAGCTGGTGCACAACCAGCGATTGGGAAAGTAGGGAAGACAGAACAAGTTCAAGAGGCAAAAGTTGAGGTTATTTTGCCGGAAACTATCGAAAAACAAGTGATTCAAGCCATGCGGTCAGCTCATCCTTATGAGGAACCTGCTTATGATCTTTTCGCTATAGATGAACCAGTCGAAATGTTTGGGTTAGGACGAGTAGGTGAATTGCCGCAAGAAATTTCTATAGAGGCATTTGTAGAACAAGTAAAAGAAGCGTTCCAACTAGATGGACTGAGAATAGTCCAGCCAAAAAATGCAAAATCCTCTGTGAAGCGCATTGCGATTTGCGGTGGAAGCGGTGAAAAATTTTATCCGCAAGCAATCGCCCAAAGAGCAGATGTCTATATCACGGGAGATATCTATTATCATACGGCTCATGATATGCAAAGCGCTGGGTTGATCGCAATTGATCCCGGTCATTATATTGAATCGTTATGCAAGCAACGATTTATCGAGAAATTTGAATCTTGGAAACAAGAAGAAAATTGGGATATTAACTTTTTCGTTTCTGAAACAAATACAAACCCATTTCAATTTAATTAAAAGGAGAGAATACTATGTACGAAAATCTTTTGCCACGTTTTTTACGATATGTCAAAACAGAAACACGCTCCGATGCAACAAGCAAAACGACTCCATCGACTCAGACACAAGTTGCTTTTGCGCAAGAATTGAAAAAAGAATTGGAAGAGTTAGGCTTAGCTGATGTTTTCTATAATGAAGATAACGGATTCGTTATGGGAACATTACCAAGCAATGTTGATCATGAAGTGCGTTCCATTGGATTTATTTCTCACATGGATACAGCAGATTTTAATGCAGTAGGAGTCAATCCACAAATCATTGAAAACTATGATGGTGAGTCGACGATCGTACTAGATGCGGAAGAACGCTATACATTGAATACAAAAGATTTTCCAAATTTGAAAAATTATGAAGGCCACACATTGATCACAACAGATGGCAGTACATTACTGGGAGCAGATGACAAATCAGGGATTGCGGAAATCATGACTGCAATGGAGATCTTGATCAATAATCCTTCTATCCCTCACGGTACCATCAAAGTGGCTTTTGGTCCTGATGAAGAAATCGGTGTCGGAGCGGATAAATTCGATGTTGAGCAATTCGATGTAGATTTTGCTTATACAGTCGATGGTGGTCCTTTAGGTGAGTTGCAGTATGAAACGTTTAGTGCTGCTCAAGCAAATATCACGATCCAAGGGAAAAATGTACATCCAGGGACGGCAAAAGATACAATGATCAATGCTCTACAGTTAGCAATCGATTTTCATAATCAGCTTCCAGCCGATGAAGTTCCAGAAAAAACGGAAGGATACGAAGGTTTCTTCCATTTGATGGCATTGGATGGGAATCCTGAAGAAGCTTCTATGAGTTATATCATTCGCGATCATGATCGTGAAAAATTCGAAGCACGCAAAGCACAAATCACCCATATCCAAGAAGAGTTGAATCAGCGATTTGATCAAGAACGAATCAAAGTAGATATGTATGATCAATATTACAACATGAAAGAAATCATTGAAAAAGATATGAGCATCGTGGAATTAGCGAAACAAGCAATGATCGAGCTTGGTATCTCTCCAGTGATCGAACCAGTTCGTGGAGGAACAGATGGTTCAAAAATCTCTTACATGGGTATTCCGACGCCAAATCTATTTGCCGGAGGAGAAAATATGCACGGACGATTCGAATTTGTTTCTTTACAAGTAATGGAAAAAGCAACAGACGTGATTGTAAAAATTGCAGAATTGAACACAAAGAGTTAAAATCGAAAAAGAACAGCTTATGACAAGGCGTTCGTCCCAATGATGGAATGTCATCTGTCTAAGGCTAAAGGGCAGGACAATGGAATTGGTTGTCCCGCCCTCTTTTTTGAAGAGTAAATAGGAGGTAAAGAATGGAAAAGCTGCTAGTTTTTTATAACAAAAGTTCAGGGAAAGATGAGGGTGAGAAATTAGCACGCTGGTTTCAAGATTATGTAAAAGAAAAGCAGCCAGAATTATATGTAGAACTAGCTGAAACTGGCCCATCGATTGATGATGCGGAATTAGTCAAGAAAGCAGAAGCTATAGAAGCTGATACTTTAGTAATTATAGGTGGAGACGGCACGATTCATCATATCGTCCAAGCGTTCCAAAAAACATTATCTCAATACCATGTCGGATTACTTCCAGGTGGAACTGTCAACAACCTTGCACGTTTTCTTGAGATTCCCCTCAAAAAAGAAGAAGCTGCTGACGTGATCCTGGAAGGTAATGTACGGAAAATAGACTATGGTCAAGTCAATGATGAAGTCATTATCTCTACACTGACAATCGGAATCTTAGCAGATACAGCAGTTTGGATCAGTCAAGAAGAAAAACAGCGTTACGGCTCGTGGATCTTTATCAAGAAGTTTTTTAAGTTATTGCTGAAGAAGAAAAAATATCATTTGGATTTAGAAACAGACGAGGAGCATTGGAAAGGAAAATCCCAACTGTTGACAGTCACGATGTCTAACTCCGTGGGCGGTTTTACAAATTTTGACGACTCAGCGACCCCAGATGATGGAAAATTCCATGTAACGATCGTACCTTCCTTAGATATTTTCCGATTTATTTTTTATTTGCCTAGAATCATGAGAGGCAAATTCTATACGATCCCCGGCATTACTTATTTCACAGCCAAACGCATGAAAATCCAAGCGCAGGAAAAATCTGTGGGCACTCGAACGGATGGAGACACGACAGATGATCTTCCAGTTGAATTATCTGTTGTATCAAAAGGATTAACAGTTTATTCACCAAAGAAAGAAGAAAAAGCTTAGAAATAGTAGTTAACAGAAAGTTGGAAGAAGAGTAATGGATGTATTGTTACACAATCCTTTGTGGTTTTACCTTTTCATTGTGAATTTTTACTTATTTTGTCTGATGGGGTATGATAAACATCAGGCTAGAACTAGCGACTGGCGTGTTCCTGAGAATAATTTGGTATTTGTCAGCCTGTTAGGCGGTGGTTTGGGAGGATTGATCTCTCGAAAAGTTTTCCATCATAAAACGCGGAAAAAGAAGTTTACTATAGGATTCGCTGCAGGTGTACTTGTTGATTTGATTCTCATTTATTTTTTCCATTAAGGAGCAGGAGATGTCGTCTAAAGGAACGAAAACTAAAATCATTCTAAATCTGCTTTTGCTGGTTGTGATTTTTGCCATTATTTATTATTTAATCAATCAATCATTTGCAGATATCTTTGCCGAATTGCTGTCTACCAGTATTGTTGTTTTGGTAGCAGCTGTTATATTAGGGACAGTTTACCAAATCGCTGAAGGGCGCTCAATCAAAGAAATTGCTGAACCTTTCGCGCCGAATTTTACAACGAAAGATGGGTTCTTGACCTCTAGCTATATTGCGTTTTACCGAATCGTTTCATTTGGTACAGGAACGCTGATCTCGGAGATTTATTTTTATAACAAAAAAGGAATGAAGCTATCCCAGGGAGCAGGGGTGACAGCACTCCATATGATTATGTACAAACTGGCAGTGATCACTTATGCATTAGCTGGCTTGGTCATCCAATTCTCTCTTTTTTATTCTAATGGTCCGTCAATGATCTGGTTTATCATCGCTGGTATCCTTTTGACGATCGTGATTGTTGCCTTTTTATTGGCGATGTCCGTCAGCTTGAATGTCCAAATATTTTTTGTCAGCTTATCGAATAAGTTATTTAAGAGTGAGCGTTTGCGAAAATGGGTGGATACATGCAATCAGCAGATCTACTCTTTAAGGGAAACGGTCCAAACCATTATCCAAGACAGGACTGCGCTATTGCGGATTTATCTATGGAATATGTTAAAACTTGTATTTTGGTATGTACTTCCCTATTTGATTCTGATTGAAAACCATCCTAAAATAGATTTTCTACTGACCATTTCGTTTATCAGCTTTGCAGTAGTGCTTTCAGGGGTTATTCCTACGCCTGCTGGTATTGGTTCCTTTGAATTTGTCTATTTGTTATTATTCAGACCAGTTGTTGGAACAGTTGACGCAGTTTCTTCGCTTTTACTGTATCGTTTCAGTTCCTTTATCTTGCCATTTCTCTATGGATTTGTGTATGTGATTGCTGAACGGCGAAGAGTGATCAAAGAAGAAATAATAGAAGTAAAAAAAGAGAATAAAGAAAATCAAGGGTAGGTCTTTTATAAGATCTCAGACTGTAGACAAAAAGGAGTGGCTTAATTGCCAACTCCTTTTTGTTAGTCTTTGTAGAAATTTGAAATAAAAAGCCATAGGCTTTTTTGCTTTCCATAGCCATGTGGCTAGTTTTTTTAAATTCATGGCAGCAAACGTAAGCATCGTGTGCGTGGCGACTTTTTCGAGACCTCGATATTTCGTCCAACGCATACCATGCTTTTCTTTTGCATCTGCAAATATTCGTTCAATGGTTTGTTTTCTCTTTTTATAAATTTCTCTATTCAACGCCGTATGGCGTTGGTGTTCAAGTTCATCCATAAGATCCGCCCAAACATGTCGAGTTACTATTTTTTGATGTTTTGTACTCAAAGTACAGTTTTTAAGTAATGGACAACTCCTACAGAATTTTGGATTTGATTTATAGGTTCGATAACCATCACGAGTGATAGTTGAAAATAACAACGGTTGATTATTGGGACATAAATAGCAGTCAAAATAGGCATCATAAACAAAGTCTTTTTTACGAAACATTCCTTTTACTCCATGAGGTACAGTATATGGAAGAATCGGGTAGAGTTTCAAGTGTGACAGAAAATGAACAAATTTAGGCGTCTTATATCCTGCATCAGCGACAACACGCTTTATATTTGGAAAAGCTCTTTTCGACTGTTTGACCAGATCGATTGCGACTTGGCTGTCATGTACATTTCCTGGTGTGATTAATGTAGATAAGATAAAACCATTATCTTCACAGGAAGTATGCGCGGAATAAGCAAATTGTTTTTCTCGTTCACCTTTAACATAGTAACCACTTTCTGGATCTGAATGACTTATTTTTTGAAGACTCAACTCACTTTCTATGTCCCATGTAAAAGGACGTTTTCCTACAGCAATACGTTCTTTATTTATTTCATCTTCTAATTCATCTTGATAAGCTTTAGCTTGACCGTAGGTCATTTCTTTTGTGAACTTATGTTTATTGGCATTTGCCTTAATATGAGTAGAATCAATATAAAGGTTGTCTTCCGTAACGAAGCCAGCTTTTACAGCTTGTTCTAGAATATGAGAGAAAATGTCTTCAAATAAAGTTGTTTCTCTAAATCTTCGAACATAGTTTTTACCAAAAGTAGAGAAATGCGGGATAGGATCCTCGAATGAATAACCTAAAAACCAACGATAAGCAACATTTGTTTCAACGTCTTTAATAGTCTGTCTCATCGAACGGATACCAAATAAATATTGGATAAATACTAATTTAATTAAGACCACTGGATCAATACTGGGACGACCATGGGTCGAATACGTAGATTCTACAATGGGATAAATGAAATCAAACTGAATCGCAGCATCAATCTTTCGAACTAAGTGATCTTTAGGTACAAGATCATCAATTGTTAACATAGCAAATTGATTTCTACCTTCAATCGATTGTTTTCTCATCGTTAGAATCACTCCCAGAATAGTTTATACAATGAGTATAAAACAAAAAAACTGCAAACAACACTCCAAATTTAGGAGTTTGTCTACAGTCTGAGGGTAGGTCTTTTATAAGATCTACCCTTTTTATCAAATCAAAGAAAAACGTTATGGATAAGATAATTTTACGTTTGTTTGGCTCTTTTTTTATATACATACAATCAATTTTGTTTTTTAAGATTTATATAAGTCGAGAAAAAAAGTCAAAAAACTATGTGTATATTTTGACCAAAATTGACCAAAGCGATATAATAGTTTTTGTAAAGATCAAAGAAATAAGTGATCTTACCTTTAATTAGGAGGGTATACCTGTATGAATATTGAGAAAATGACTACGACGCTTCAAGAAGCGATTGCTGAAGCTCAACAGATTGCGGTCACTCGAAAACACCAAGATATCGACATTGCCCATGTATGGAAAATCTTTTTACAACCTAATCATTTTGGTCGAAATTTCTATACGGATGCCGGATTGGATGTCGAATCTTTTGAACATGAAATTGATCGTCTACTGGATGAGTATCCAGTTGTTTCTGGTGGAAACGTCCAATATGGACAAAACCTCAGCCAGAATTTCTTTCGATTATTGAATGAAGCAGACCAAATACGTGAAAGCTTCGGCGACGAGTTTCTTTCAACGGAAGTCGTTATTTTAGCGTTGATGAAATTAAAAAATTATCCGTTAACTGTTTATTTGAATAAAAACGGATTATCTGAAAAAGAATTGCGTAAAAACATCGAAGAGATGAGAGGAGGAGAAAGAGTGACCTCACAAAACCAAGAAGAACAATACAAAGCATTAGAAAAATACGGCGTTGATTTAGTACAGCAAGTCAAAAGCGGAAAAATGGATCCAATCATCGGTCGTGATGAAGAAATCCGTGATGTCATCCGTATTCTTTCACGAAAAACAAAAAATAATCCTGTTCTGATAGGAGAACCCGGTGTAGGGAAAACGGCAATCGTTGAAGGGCTTGCTCAACGTATCGTACGCAAAGATGTGCCTGAAAATTTAAAAGATAAAACGATTTTTTCATTAGATATGGGTGCATTGATCGCTGGAGCAAAATTCCGCGGTGAATTTGAAGAAAGACTAAAAGCAGTCTTGAAAGAAGTCAAAAAAAGTGATGGACGTATCCTCTTGTTCATCGATGAAATCCACAATATCGTAGGGGCAGGAAAAACAGAAGGAAGTATGGATGCCGGAAATCTGTTGAAACCAATGCTTGCTCGCGGTGAATTACATTTGATCGGTGCCACAACTTTAGATGAGTACCGTCAATATATGGAAAAAGACAAAGCGTTGGAACGTCGCTTTCAAAAGGTATTAGTCAAAGAACCAACAGTGGAAGATACGATCAGTATTCTGCGTGGATTAAAAGAACGTTTTGAGATCCACCATGGTGTTAACATCCATGACAACGCATTAGTAGCAGCAGCTACTTTATCTGACCGTTATATTACTGATCGGTTCTTACCGGACAAAGCAATCGATTTGATCGATGAAGCCAGTGCAACGATTCGGGTAGAAATGAACTCTATGCCAACGGAATTAGATCAAGTTACTAGACGTTTGATGCAGTTGGAAATCGAAGAAGCTGCACTGAAAAAAGAATCAGATGATGCAAGTAAAAAACGCTTGAAAAATTTGCAAGAAGAATTAGCTGAACTTCGTGAAGAAGCAAATGCGATGAAGATGCAGTGGGAAACAGAAAAAGAAGAAGTCAATTCTGTTTCAGCAAAACGTGCTGAAATCGATAAAGCAAAACACGAATTAGAAGATGCAGAAAATAACTATGATTTAGAACGCGCTGCTGTATTGCGTCATGGTACGATACCTCAATTAGAAAAAGAATTGAAGGAATTAGAAGCTAAAGCAAAAGACAGCGAGATTAAGATGGTTCAAGAGTCCGTTACCGAAAATGAGATTGCTCAAGTCGTTGGCAGATTAACGGGTATCCCCGTAACGAAACTTGTAGAAGGTGAACGAGAAAAACTAATTAAATTGAATGAAACACTTCATAAACGAGTGATTGGTCAAGATGAAGCAGTTGATGCGGTCAGTGACGCGGTAATTCGTTCACGGGCTGGATTGCAAGACCCAAATCGTCCTCTAGGTTCTTTCCTTTTCCTAGGACCAACTGGTGTCGGAAAAACCGAATTAGCGAAAGCGTTAGCTGAGAACTTGTTTGACTCAGAAGATCATATGGTACGGATCGATATGAGTGAATATATGGAAAAACATGCTGTGTCTCGTCTAGTCGGAGCTCCTCCAGGCTATGTAGGTTACGAAGAAGGTGGTCAATTAACGGAAGCTGTCAGACGAAATCCTTATACAATCGTCTTGTTGGATGAAATCGAAAAAGCGCATCCCGATGTCTTCAATATCTTGTTACAAGTCCTAGATGACGGACGCTTGACTGATTCAAAAGGGCGAGTAGTAGATTTTAAAAATACGGTTCTGATCATGACCAGCAATATCGGTTCACAGTTACTGCTGGAAGGCGTGACTGCTGATGGAACGATTCCAGAAGCAGTGGCTGAACAAGTCAACACGCTATTACGTGGAAACTTCAAACCAGAATTCTTGAACCGAATCGACGACACGATTTTATTTACACCATTGAGCCTAGACAACGTGAAAGGAATCGTTGACAAAATGGTGGCGCAATTGGCACAACGTCTGGAACATCAAGAAATCCTGTTGACAATCAGTGATGAAGCCAAAACGTGGATTGCTGAAAATGCTTATGAACCAGCATATGGTGCAAGACCACTGAAACGATTTATCACTAAGGAAGTAGAAACACCACTAGCTAAAGAAATCGTTGCAGGGCATGTTATGCCTAAATCAAAAGTAACGATTACTTTACTTGATGGACAACTTCATTTCAAAACAGAAGAACTAGAAGAAATCGTCTAATCTTCAAATTGAGACTATGAAAGAAAAAGGGGGTGTGACACAACTAGTGTCACACCCCCTTTTTCCGAATAAATTCCAGAAGTAGCTTCTTCGAAAAATAAGTCGAAATTCCTTGAAGCTGCCCGCTTCTGCCACAATCTCTTTTATTAAATATTTTTTACTTTTTCTAATTTATAACTTTCAAAATAACGCTCATCTTTTTTACTTTGAGACCAAGCAAACAATCCCATCAAGGCAGCACCTATCGTATTTGTCAGCAAGTCGCCCATCGTATCCATCAATGCTGCTCGTCCGACAAACAGTGTGCCGTCAGAAGCAGCAAAGCGTTGAAGATTCATGCCTAAGAATTGGTCACATAAGAATTCCCAGAACTCCCAAAACACGCCGCAAAGTCCAGCAAACGCAAAGCCGAATAAGAGGAACAACCAAGGACTGGTTTTTGATATCTCAGCATCTTTCATCAAGTAACCAATCAATCCATAGCCAAGAGCTGTCAGGACCATTGGACTCACAGCGTGTAAAATTTTGTCCCAAAAAGAGATGATACTGATCAAATGCATCCCTGTGCCTAAAAAGACAGAGATGAACAAGAAAAACCAGTAAAACAAAACGATTGCTGCTGGTATTTTAAGTTTGAAAACTTTCAAAATGACTTGTGGCATGAAAATCAATGCAATCCCTAATAAAGATTCCACGATAAATGTGATTCCTTGAGAAGTCGAATATTTTTGTGTGATAAATTCATAAAAATTATAGCAGACAACGAATATGCCAAAAGCAAGTAAAGCTATTTGCACCTTTTTGATTTCTTTAATCACTGAAAGTCCCTCCATCTAAAAATCTTTTTACTTCTGAAAGCAACTCAGTTTCTGAAGAAACCACTTTTCCGTTCAATTTGATCAGACCTATTGTATATAAGTTCAGGTAGTGAAATTGATTTTCAGCTGTTTCTTGTAGTGCAGCGATTTTTTTCGGGTGGGTTCCGCCTTGCTGTCGAGTATCAGTATATAAGCCGATCACTGGGATGCCTTTCGCATAAGCCACACCGATTTCCGATGCTACCCCGGCATCGATCGTCAGCCCATCTAGTAAAGCAATCATTAAATCACTAGCCAACACTTTTTCTGTATCAGCAAGAGCAATCATTCGACTGTCTGCATAAGCAGTTTTGTCATTGATTGCTTCATTTTCTTGAGGAAGATAGATCGAAAGCTCAGAAGAGAGCTCTCTGATTTCTTTAACTAACTGTTGGTTATATAACAAATCACTTTTAGCAAACATTGGTGCGGCAAAATAAATTTTCATCTAAACATCATCCTTTTTATCAAAAATAATCGCTAAAGTAAGCTTCCATGTTTGGAATGATACGCTCTAGTGACTTCAGTGTTTCTTCATCTGTTTCTAACCGTTCGATTCTTGCCAAATAAGAAGCACGTCGATAATTCATCATCAAGCAAGTCAATGTTTGGATATTCAATCGAACGGATTTTCCTATAGGTTCATTCAAGACACGGACTTTTCCCTGTTCATCCCATGTTAAAGCAAAGACGCCATTATTCCAAGGAGCGACAGGATCTTCAATGATGAAATGAAAAGCATCAGCTGTTCCAACAAACGGAAACCGTTGAAGGAATTCTTTTACATCAACGATCCGAGCCATAAAATATGGTTCGATCTGCTCTTTGATCTGACTATCTTCAATCAAAAATGCTAAAGGCTCATTTTTATAAATATCTCCATGTACCCAGTAGATCATGGAAAAATGTGCGGAAATAAAGTTCCATAAGCCATTTCGAGCTTCTTGATCAAGATAGAACATTTCTTTTACGTGAAATATTTCTTCAGCTACCCAGTAGAATAGAACACCTCTTGGTTCATGGTTGCTATCGTAGTAGACAGCGGCTGTGCGCTCATCTTCATTTTCGAAACGCCAATACTCTTCCCAATGAAAATCACTGCGGAATAAAGCACCATGGTTTTGTTGGGCAAATTTGTCATAAACGGAAAATACGTCTGGATGATCAACTGGTAATCGCTCAACCATACCACTTACTGGGATTTGTTTAGGTAACTGTGTATCTCTGATTTTAAAGGAAAGTTTATCAGACATGATTTCCCATCCTTTACGCCGATAGTAGGGGATACTATAAGGATACAAATAAGAGATCCATTGCTTATTCTTGCGCATATTATCCAATGCAACGATAATTAGATCTTGCATCAATCCATGGTTCGCATATTCTGGATAAGTTCCAACTCCAGTCACACCACCCATTTTATAACGTGCACCGTGAATATTGACTTCACAAGGATAGATAGCGATTTGAGAGATCAGTTTATTTTCGTGGAACCATCCGAACACTTTCGATACTTCCAAAATCGGTCTTTTGGAACGGATAAAAGCTCGTTTATTCTCAAACCCGCTTTCCTCGATATCTGCTTCAGTCACTTGGAACACATAGGAAAGCAATTCATTGAATTGATCGATATGTTCTTGAGTGACCGGTTTTAATTCAAGATTTTCTCTAAAATCTTTTTGATCCATTTTTTCATCTCCATTTATTAGCTTGATAACAGTATAGCAAAATTCTACAAAAAAAACTTCTATAGCTGACTAATTAAAAACTCTTTAAATTACTGCTTTTCGTTGGTATAATGGAAAGTGCTGATTATATGAAAAGAGGAGACGCTATGGATATAAAGAAAATGAAAGAACGCCAAGAGCAGATTCGTAATTTTTCGATCATCGCTCATATCGACCATGGGAAATCTACATTGGCCGATCGTATTTTAGAAATGACGCACACTGTGACGTCTCGCGAAATGCAAGATCAGCTGTTAGACTCGATGGATTTGGAACGTGAACGTGGAATCACGATTAAATTAAATGCTGTAGAACTCAATTACACAGCGAAAAATGGAGAAACATATATCTTTCACTTGATTGACACCCCAGGGCACGTCGACTTCACCTATGAAGTCTCTCGAAGCCTTGCTGCCTGTGAGGGTGCCGTTTTAGTGGTCGATGCAGCACAAGGAATCGAAGCCCAAACATTGGCCAATGTTTATTTAGCCTTAGACAATGATTTGGAGATCCTGCCAGTCATCAATAAAATCGACCTACCCGCAGCAGATCCCGAACGTGTCCGTCAAGAAATCGAAGACGTAATCGGAATTGATGCTAGTGAAGCTGTATTAGCTAGTGCCAAATCAGGGATTGGGATTGAAGATATTCTCGAGCAGATCGTGGAATATGTTCCTGCACCAAGTGGAGACTTAGATGCACCGCTAAAAGCTTTGATCTTTGACTCTATTTATGATAGTTACCGCGGTGTTGTTCTAAATGTCCGAATCACGGACGGTATGGTCAAACCCGGAGACAAAATCAAACTGATGAGTAATGGAAAAACATTTGATGTTACAGAGGTCGGGGTCTTCTCGCCAAAAGCAGTTGTTAGAGACTTTTTGATGGTCGGTGATGTCGGTTATATCACAGCAAGTATCAAAACTGTCCAAGATACACGAGTAGGGGATACAGTAACGTTAGCAGACAATCCTGCCGCTGAAGCTTTACCAGGTTACCGAAAAATGAATCCGATGGTTTATTGTGGTCTTTATCCAATTGATACTTCTCGTTACAACGATTTGCGGGAAGCTTTAGAAAAACTGCAATTGAATGATGCTGCTTTACAATTCGAACCAGAAACCTCTCAAGCATTAGGTTTTGGGTTCCGCTGTGGATTCCTCGGACTTCTTCATATGGATGTCGTCCAAGAACGCTTGGAACGGGAATTCAATCTAGAATTGATCACGACTGCACCATCCGTTATTTACCATGTTAATAAAACGGATGGTACGACTGCTACAGTAGATAACCCGGCAGATTTTCCTGAACCTGTAACGATCCAGGATGTAGAAGAACCATTCGTCAAAGCACAGATCATGGTCCCAAATGATTTTGTCGGTGCAGTAATGGAACTTTCTCAACGAAAACGGGGAGAATTCATTACGATGGATTATTTAGATGATTACCGAGTAAATGTCGTCTATAATATTCCGCTTTCTGAAATTGTCTTTGACTTTTTCGACAAATTGAAATCAAGCACGAAAGGCTATGCCTCATTGGATTATGAAATGTCTGGTTATCAAAAAAGCAAGTTAGTGAAGATGGATATCTTGCTGAATGGAGAAAAAGTCGATGCATTAAGCTTTATCGTTCACCGAGACTTTGCCTATGAACGTGGAAAAGCAATCGTTGAAAAACTGAAAAAACTAATCCCACGCCAACAATTTGAGGTGCCAATCCAAGCAGCTATTGGACAAAAAATCGTTGCCCGTTCAGACATCAAAGCCTTGCGTAAAAACGTCTTGGCTAAATGTTATGGTGGAGATGTTTCTCGTAAACGTAAACTCTTAGAGAAACAAAAAGAAGGGAAGAAGCGGATGAAACAAATCGGCTCAGTCGAAGTTCCGCAAGAAGCCTTCATGGCCGTTCTGAAAATGGATGAGGAAGAAAGTAAGAAGTAGCAAGGTTTGTTTGAAAACAGTGTAAAAAATAAACCATGTTTACATGGATTTGCCACCGGTTTGCCACCGGTGGTTTTTTTCGGTGGCAAAATTCAAGAATTCTTTCTCAGATTCTCCATTATATCGACCGTTTCATTTCTCATCTTATCTGTCACATGCGAGTAAGTATCCATCGTAATTGAAATTCTGCTGTGCCCCAATCGGTCAGAGATTTCTTTCATTTTTGCGCCATTTTCGAGAAGAAGTGTAGCATGAGTATGTCTGAGAGAATGGAAGTTAAAAGAGAGGGAGAGTGCATTCGATATCCTTCTAGTATTCCATTTCACTACACTTGGCGTAACTAGCTCACCGTATTCCTTCGTACATACTGCATTTGAATCAATGTAGAGCTTTCCATACTTCATTCGATTTTCTAATTGTTGTTTCTTATGTTTTTTCAGAATTGCTAGCAAGGTTTGTCCAATAAAAATCGTTCGATTGGAACTGCTTGTCTTTGGTGTACCATATACCCATGCGCCACCATTCTTTACCATTTGTTTCTCTACAGTAATTGTTCCATTTGAAAAATCGACATTATCCCACGTCAGACCACAAACTTCGCCAACGCGCATTCCCGTATAAAATCCAATATTCAAAGGAATATAGAAAGGATGGCCTTCAGGAGTGATTTCTAGCATATGATCAAAGTCCTCAAGAGAAATGATTTTTAGATCTTTTTTAGTCGTTGGTCGTTCTTCGTATTTTGGTATCTTTACATACAGCATAGGATTTTGCTTGATTAACCCCCAAGGATAAACCGCCATATTCAGCGCATTCTTAAGGACAGAGTGAGTAATAGTCATTGTTTTCTTCGAGTAACCCTTTTTAAATTCAGCATTGATGAAATTTTGTAAAAGAGCAGGGGAGAGATCCGTAAGTTTTTTCTTTCCTAAATAACCGTTTATATGATTTTTGATGGTAAATCGGTAGTTTTCATAGGTATTGTATTTTAGATTTAGTTTAACGTATTCCTCCATCCAAAAATCAAGGTATTGTTTTACTCGAGTATCCGTACCTAAAAAGTATTGTCCTGTTTCGTCAATATCTGATAAAACTTTTCGTAAAGCAGCTTCGGCCTCTGGTCGGGTGTCTCCGCCAACTTTCTCCACTTTTTTTCTTGAGCCATCATCATTGATATCTTCAAAATAATAATACCAACGTTTTCCACGTTTTCTCACACCGCCACGCATAAAATCAGTCCTTTCATATTGCTATGTCATTAGTACGATAGTTAAATTCTTTTGGTACATATAGAGAGGGAATAGATGTAAAATCCGTATTTTCAATAGAAGTATACGAACTTATGTTCTTTTGCGTTTAAAAAGAAAAGCCCGAAGGCTGATCTTAAACTATTACAATGCAACTAATTAGGGACGAGCGTATTGATTCCCTCGAGGGGCACGACTATACCCAGCATTATCAGCATCTATTTGAGTCATGTATTGATAATTATTTGGATTTGTAACACGAGAATAGTACTTTCCACTATCTGAACGAGCGAAAACCATACCATTTGCAGCGATAGACCACTGGCCATCAACAGTGTATGAATTATTTTGTTGTTCAGCTTGATGTTGAGCTTCAGCAGCTTGCTGTTCTTGAGCCTGACGCTGAGCTTCAGCAGCTTGTTGCTTTTGCCGTTCTGCTTCAGCTGCCTCATTAGATTTTATAGTTGAATCAATATTGACTAAGCGATTTAATAATTCTTGGTTTCCACCAGGTATAGATTGAATAGCTGATAATGCTGCATTGTAGTTATCTCTAGTTGGATTAGCTTCAGCTTGTTCCAGAATGGTTTTAGCTGTTGAAGTTTTTTGATTAATTTCTTCTTGGCGTTTTTTCTCAGCTTCTTTAGCTTTTTGTTCTTCTTGGCGTTTTTTCTCAGCTTCTTTAGCTTTCTGTTCTTCTTGGCGCTTTTTCTCAGCCTCTTTAGCTTTTTGTTCTTCGGTCTTTTTCTTTTTAGCTAATTCTTTAGCCTTTTTTTCATCTTTTTCTCGGCTTTCAGAAGAGACAGATACACTTGAAGATGAAGATTTAGCGTCTTTGTGTCCATCTGCTTGTCCAGTTGTTGGTGGAGCAAGAGCCCCTCCGATTACCATAACTATAAAAGCTACTAGAATTCCAATACTAATCTTTTTCTTTGAACGTTTCTTCTTGGAGAAAAAAGAATATACTAAAAAACATACTCCAAATAGAAAACCAAAGAACCCAACTAAAATTAAAAACGTACTCATTTATTCCTCCTTGTTGAATATATCACTGGGTAAATCAAGTATTTACTCCCACTTGAAGGCAGGTAGTGATAGTCGCCCTTAATAAAGCCTTAACAAAAAGAAAGCCGGAAGGCCAACCTTTTTTAATTAGTAGGGATAGTTTTTTCAAAACTTCCATTATCCATAAAATCTTTCATGATAATAGGAGAACCTGGATAAATAATTTCTACACCAACAACTGCATCAACAGTAGCATCAGGCTTAACATCTGTATCGCCCATCTTTACAAGATCTGGTTTGTAGTCTTGAGGGAACAAGCCATTTGCTCCATTCAATAGTTCTTCGGTTTTATCTGTTTCCTGTATAGGTTTGATTGATGTAGCGAATGCCATCCAAGGACTTTGAGCTTTGTCAGATTTATTAGTATATTGAATTTCAATAGCTAATATTTTTTTATTTGGATCATATTGGCTAGATAATTCTTCAGTGTTTTTTATTACAATCTTTGATGAATCGTCTTCAAAAGTTGTATCACTTGTAGATTTTTCTTCAGTACTTGAATCCATAGAGTTGCTGCTCTCTAAAGTAACCATTGTAGAAGTATTAGTAGTCGTTTTTTTAGGCACATCAGAGTTTGAATCGTTGTTACCACAAGCACCTAATGTGATACTAGAAAACAAGATTAATCCTAACCCAACTATTTTTTTCATATTTTCCTCCAAAAAATAAAATAATTTACTCCCACTTAATGGCAGGTAGTGATAGTCGCCAATTTTAAATTAAAAATCTGTACACGTTTTCAGGTAGCCCATACAAATTTGTTAATTCCTCAACTTTTCTAGGGTATTGATCGTTGTCTTCTTTATAAAGAGAAACAATGAGATTAGCAGCAAAGCAATTCGCTTCGCTTTCTGATTTGCTTCTGGATGTTCGTGTAGATACATAATAGCTAGATAACCCACGATGAAAGATGGCGTGACCAAGCTCATGAGCACAAATGTAAAATCTTTCCTCAGAATCCTTTAATTCGTCATTCAAAAGAATGACAGCACGGCCTAAAATCTCTTGGAATTGACCTTTAGGATCATCAATAAAAGGAACATATTCAATTTGAATGTCCATTTTTTCACAAATATAAAATGGATTAGCGGATTGATACTTCCGCTTTAGGTTTTCCACTAAATTGATAACATCCAATTCCATACCCAATCACTTCTATTTGTCCTTGTCTTCTTTTTTGAATTTCCAAAACATGCCTGCTAAAACATCTCTGACTCTTTGAAGCTGTTCGGGTGTTAACGTTTCGCCTCCATAAGCCATGTTAGCATTTGATTCAAGTAATTTATCCAGTTCAATCAAATCGTCCTCATTTGCCCATTCCGGAATCGTATTTACATTAACTGGTGAATTCTCTTCAAAATATGATATTGAAACGCCGAGAGCAGTAGATAATTTTTTTAAGGTTTCAAGCGTTGGATCTTTCCGTTCGCCTTTTTCAAATCTTGATATTTGAGAAGCACTCACTCCAGATTTTAAAGCCAACTGGTTAACGCCTAAGCCTCTAGAGATTCTCAATTTTTTTAGTTTTTCTCCAAACTCCATGATAAAACCCCTTTCTTAATATATGATATAGCCCATAGGCAATAAAATCAAAAAAAATTGCATTTTGGCAATAAAAAGTGTTGCCAAAAGACAAATTTAGTATTATAGTATTGTCATAAGGCAACGGAGGTGTATTAAATGAAAACTTTGCTTAAGCAAGAAAAGCTCTACTCCTTGATGCAATCAAAAGGAGATGATCCATATTCACTTGCTAAAAGAATGAATGTTGCTCCGTCAACAGTTTATAGAATTTTAAACGGAGATCGCGGAATCGGTGGTGAACTAATTCCGAAATTGCTTAAAGCTTTTGATTTATCTGAAAAAGATTTCGATAAGCTTTTTATTTTTAGTGAAGTATTGCCAAAAAACAACAGACAGGAGATTGCCAAATGACACGACAAGAAAAAATAAACATTGTACTTGATGCTAGACCACGATTGGTTCACATCATCAAATGTGCAAATGATGATCAACTCGATCGTCTAGTTGAAGAAGTCCAAAAAGAGCTTGAACGTGAATTAGACGAAGCAGCTTTCGTTTGATTCTTTAAATTAATAGTATAAAAAAATTGCTCGTATTGATATACGGGCGAATAAGAATATGAGGTGTTTAAACTGTTAAAAAAATCAAGTGTTATTCGAGAATCGTTAGTCGAAGTAATTAATAAGAGTGGTGAGACCAAAAAGGAAATAGCAAGACAAATCAACGTCTCTCAACAGTCATTAAGCGATTGGACAACATTGCTTAATACGAAGCCCGTGACGTTGGAAAATGCTCAGGCGTTAACGGATCATTTTAGAGATTCAGATTTCACTCTTCAAGTGATTCATGAGTTTTTCGGTCTATTCAAATCAATTGATGGTGATGTTTATAGAAGAGATCCATCTTCATTAGACAAGTTGCAAATGATTGAATCAGATGAGCGGAAACAGAAGAAGCAAGAAGTAGAAAAAATTCTTCTTAAACAAGTAAATTACTTAACTGTTGATGATCGTCAACAAATCATTGCATATGCTTATGAATTTTTAGACGAGATCATGGTTGAAGTCACACTAATAAGTGCATTATGCGAAATACTTGGAATCGATATTCGCAAGCTTAGTGAGGAACGGCTGTCGTACTGGGTAGCACAAGGATATATGAAAGGATGATGGAAATGGAAACATTGGAAAATATTTTTCCAAAAAAAGTTGTCTTGAAGTGCAACAATAAAAGAAACATTGAAAAATTAACATACTCAGTTACTGAAGCGGCATTAGCTATAACAACAAATCCTCAAAATGTTAAAGATTTGATTGAGATGGGATACATCGGTTTTTTGAAACTCGGTGAAATTAGAATTCCTAAAACTGAAGTCGCTCGATTTTTAGAGAATCATATGAATGAAGATCTTGCTAGCGAAATTGCTAAATATAGAGAGGAGAGAAAGAAATGAAAACTGTATTTAAAATGACTGTCAAGAGCGCTTTGCTTATGAGTCTAGTAGCAATCGTACTGGCAAGTATTAATCCAGCATATGCACTTATTTATTGGGGAACCTTAGTAGCGGTTACTGCTGTAAGAGAAAGTTTCAAAATGCCAACACAAAAAAGACCGACCAGCGACGGCAATCGCTAATCGGCAACATAACAAAATAACTTAACTGTATTTTAGCACGAAAGGAAGGCTAAAACAATGAATGATTTTGGACAAGCACTCGATCAGTATTTGACTACTCCCGAATGGGGTACGCAACATCAAGAGGTGGAAGACGATGAGTAAATCTACCTTAGAAATGAGCCATCAAGAATGGCTCGAAGACCGTAAGAAAGGTATCGGAGGTTCTGATGTCGGAACGATTTTAGGATTGAATAAGTGGAAATCACCTTATCAACTCTGGCTAGAAAAAACAGGACAAGTCGTAATTGAAGAATCAGAAAATGAACCAGCTTATTGGGGCAATGTCTTAGAAGAAGTTGTTGCCAAAGAATTTCAAGAACGAACAGGCAAAAAAGTACGTAGAAGAAACCAAGTGTTTGAACATCCGTTACATCCATTTTTAAGAGCAAATATTGATCGTGACGTAGTAGGGGAAAACGCCATTCTTGAATGCAAAACAGCTAACCAATTTCTTGGTAAAGAGTGGGAAGGAGAAGAAGTCCCGCTTAGCTATCTCTGTCAGGTTCAACATTATATGAATGTTTTAAACAAAGATTATTGTTATATCGCTGTGTTGATTGGCGGACAAAGATTCATTTGGAAGCGAATTGCGAGAGATCAAGAATTAATCGATACAATTACAGAACGCTTGGTTGAATTTTGGGAAACAAATGTAGTTGAAGGTATCGAGCCTGTAATTGATGGAAGTGAAGCGACTGCTGATTTCTTAAAAGAAAAATATGCAGATATAGAAGAAAATCAAACAGCTCTACCGTCACTTTTTGATGAACTTATCGAGCAAAAAAGAGAACTCAAGCGGACGAAAAAAGAAATTGAGTCAGCTATCCGTCAAGTAGACAACGAGATTATCAGTGAGCTAGGTAAACGTGAAGCCAGTATCGGTATCACACAAAGAAACATCATCAGCTGGAAACTTGTTAGTACTAAACGTATGAACACGAAGAAACTAGCAGAGAAATATCCAGATATCGCAAGTGATGAAGAGATCTATAGCATTACTGAATCTAGAAGATTGACAGAAAAGGAGATCAAATAATATGGCAACAAATGAATCGTTAAAAAATCAATTGGCAGCAAAGCCACAGAAACAAGTTGCACCAGGTCAATTAGGACTTAAAGCTTTGATGAATACACCAACAATGAGAAAGAAGTTCGAAGAGGTGCTTCATGATAACGCTAATGCTTTTATGTCGAATGTGATGACACTGGTATCAAATGATAGCTATCTTGCTGACAGCGAACCAATGTCCATCATGAGCGGCGCACTGACTGCTGCGACATTAAATCTTGGGTTAGACAAGAATCTTGGATATGCATATTTAGTTCCATTCAATAGTAAAAACAAGCAAACAGGTAAATGGGAAAAGAAAGCTCAATTTATGCTTGGCTATAAAGGATATATCCAATTAGCCCAACGATCAGGTAAATACAAAGCATTAAATGTGATTGAAGTTTACGAAGGAGAACTAAAAAGCTGGAACCGACTGACAGAAGAGTTTGAGTTTGATCCAAATGGTAGAACATCTGATGAAGTCATTGGATATGTTGGCTATTTTGAATTACTGAATGGATTCAAGAAAACTGTCTATTGGACCAAACAAGAAATTGAAGCTCATCGAATTGCTAACAATAAAGATCGAGATAAGACAAAGTTAAGTGGTGTGTGGGCATCTGATTACAATGCAATGGCACGAAAAACTGTTTTGAGAAATCTTCTTTCTAAATGGGGGATCTTATCCATTGAAATGCAAGAAGCTACCACATCGGATGAGAGAGTCCAAAGAGTTCAAGAAGATGGCAGCATTATTGCTGAAACAGAAGTTGAGGAAGATATTCCTGAAAGAAAAGAAGCAGAGGTTATTTCTGAAGAAAACGAAGATGTACAAACTGGATTATTTGATGCATCTAATCCGCCGTTAAACAAATAATGAGGGAGTTTTCTCCCTCAAATTACTAGAACGAAAGGAGGAACACAATTGGATTACATCGGACAGCTTAATGCTTTTGACAATTGGCTTGAATATAACGAGCTTGGCGCTGGTCCCCAACTGCTTTGGTATAAGCTAATGGCTATAGCAAACAAAAGTGGATGGCAGAGCGAATTATCGATTGCCAATACAAGGCTACAAGCAATGACTAAAACGTCTGAAAAAACATTGATTAACAATCGTAATCAATTGATCCAAAACGGACTCCTTCAATATAAAAAGAGAGGTCGTACAAAAGCTGGAGTTTATATTCTTTCTGATCTAACTGGAAATTTTACAGTAAAAACTACAGTAGATAATACGGTAGAAAACTCCGCTACTGGAAATATTCCAGTAGATAGTAAAGTAAATCCGAAAGTAAATAGGGAAGTAAATCCTTCAGTAGATTCTACAGTAAATCCTTCAGCTTATATAAACAATACAAAACAAAACAAAACAAATAAAGAAGATGATGATATAGGCGTGTATGAGTTCATCCAAAAAAACTGGGGGAAAGCACCTACTGGACTTTTGCAAGGAGCATTAGGACCGATGATTAAAACTTGGGGAGCAGATATGATTCTCTTTGCTTTTAAATTAGCTTTCGAAAACAACGTTGAGATGCCAGGATTGAAAAAATATGTTGAAGCGATATTAAATTCATGGAGTAATCAAGGAATTAAGACAATGGAATCAGCAGAAAAAGCTCAAGAAGCTTTTAAGAACAAGAAAAAACAAAACTATCTTCCTAAACGTCAAAACAATGTACGGCGTGAAAAGTTACCTGATTGGGTCAACAAACCTCAAGAAGAAAAGACGCTAGATCCTGATAAAAAAGCAGAATTAGAAGCCCGCTTTGCTGCTTATCAGGCTAAGAAGGAGGCGCTTCTTGAGAATGAATAAATATCGTAATCGAAAAACTATCCATCGAGGTATCAAGTTCGATTCTATCGCAGAAGCAGAGTACTACGATCTAGCCTTATGGCAAGCTGAAGCGAACGGCTGGAAAGTAAAACTTCAGGAACGATTTGAGCTGATGCCGAAATTTGAACTAGACGGAAAGAAGTATCGCAAGATCGAGTATATTCCCGACTTCACATTTTATAAAAACGGCAAACTTGTCAAAGTCGTAGATGTTAAAGGGATGCAGACAAAAGATTTCAAAATCAAAGCGAAACTCTTCTGCAGTCAATATCGAGTACCGCTGATCTTAGCGAAGAAATATCGGAATACGTTCAAGGAAGAACGGTTTTAACGAGGTGATCCATCATGACAACAGAAGAAGTGATTCAAATGCGAATTCGAAGCATTCAACATGAGATTGACGATCTGGAACGGACAAAGGCAGTGATGGTCAATGAAACGGCGAGGAAGGCAATCGATTTGCACATAGAAAATTTAAGAAGGGAAATTCGTAGATTGGAGGAATGAGCGTGGATAAGAAAGCGACAATGAAACGAATTGCTGAATTAACCAAGTCAGAATCTTGGCAAGAAGACAAAGAAATAGTTGCAGAAGTCCAAAAGCTTGGCAAACCAATGTGGGCTGAAAAAACCAAACGGAGAACGCCGAGAAGAATTGCAATCTGGCATGGTGATCGAATTCTAGTAACAGGTACTGCTGAACAGTTATCTGAAATTACTGGTCTGAGCAAAAACATTATCTGGGATAGAGCTAGGAGCTTATGGATTGATTCAAAGGGGCGACAGTTTAGGTATGTGGAGGAGAAAAAATGAACGAACTAATCACAAAAGTAGAGCAGTGGGCAAAAGATAAGGGATTGGATCAAGCGGATCCAAAAGCACAGTTTTTGAAAGTAGCTGAGGAATTCGGAGAAATTGCTTCGGCAATGGCAAGAAGTAATGATGAGCTATTTAAAGATAGCGTAGGAGACGTAATCGTCACGCTGATTATCCTTTCCATGCAAAAAGGGACAAACGTACAAGAGTGTTTAGAAATGGCGTACAACGAAATCAAAGGACGTACAGGAAAAATGGTAGATGGTGTATTCGTGAAGTCGAGTGATTTGGAGGACAGCAAATGAATAAACAAGAATTGATTGAGACATTAGAAAAGCTTAATAAATATTCCAAACGCTGCATTGGGATAGATAAACATGAGGACTACTGGCGAGGAAAAACAGACGCGTATTTCAATCTGATTGGCTTAGTAAAACAACTAGACGAACCGAAGAAGCTAGTTATTCCACAACTCGTGGCCGGTTGGCTTGAGAAATCTACGGACCCTTTTACGAAAGCTGAAAAAATAGCGTATTTAATCAAATCTAAAGATGGTGATTCATATTATTTCTGTGATTGGTTTGTACGAGATGGCATAGTGACGCAAGAACAAGGAGAAGAATTACTCGCTTGGGTAACGAGACAATCATATGAAACACTATTGAGCCTATACAACGGCTACGAGGTTGAGAAAGAGCCAGTATGGGCAATAAAGAATGCCGATGGAAACTATCTTACTAAATGTGCTTTATGGGGAAAAGATGGAGTAAATTATAGTTTTGAATGCAATCCATCTCATCAATTGCTTTTCACTGATAAAGCAACAGCGGATGCTGCAGCATTGTTGGTGAATGGAACAGTGGAAGAGGTGGTAGAAAGATGAAACTAAAAGACGGATTTTACGTTAGCAGTCACGGTATCGGCGGTTTAATGCTAGATATGCCGACAAAGAATCCTAAAACACGTAAGAAACCAAAAGTCAAAGTCGGTGACATGGTTCGCTGTGAAGCAGAAGGTTTCATCTATCCATTTCGTGGATATGTAGAACACGTCTATAATCACTCAGCGATCATTCGCATTGAAAACACGATGGAATGCGATAAGTGGTTAGCGAAAAGCAAAGAGAATTTAGCAGTGGCTCGATTGGTGGATATGGAACTAATTAATAAAAAGACAGAAAGTCAGTAATTACTTCCTGTCTGAATAAATTATTCATACGGTTTATGATCATCATCTAAAAAGGGTTTTCCTATTTTAAATAAAAAAGGAGCCAAAAGAAAAAGAGCTTTTATACCAAAATATAACATAACAATTAAAAGTATAAAATCTACTAAATCTAAAAAGATATTATTAAATTGGTCAAAGAAAGAATATAAATACGAGATTACTCCTACTGTTGCAACTCTTTGAACAATTAGAAGAAAGACTTTTAGTGTACTTGTTTTATTAGTAACAGCTGAGCCAGGAACAAGTTTTCCATATTCTTTATATTCAAGATTCATCAAGTAAACAGAAAGACATAAACATATTACAAATAACAATTGTGTCACTCCTCATTAGAAAAATTAATTATCGAAAGAGCCAAACCACTTCGACTGATTCGATAAATCCGACAAGTTTATTATATCACATAAAGGAGCGGTTTGACTTGGTGCAATTGTTACGAGAGGTAGATTTCAAACAGACAAGATGTAATGCGAGAGATGTGCTGAAGAACTTTCGGCGTTTGGAGCGGATGGCAGGTCGCTCTTTGATAGATATTAAGTCGCCGATTATAACGGATATGCCGAAGGCGCCGAAGCACGGCAATAAGGCAGAAGACGCGATCATTCAGATGATGGATATAGAAGCGGAGAGAGACGCGATTTTAGCAGCCTTGATGGCTCTTAGTCTGATTAGTCGTCAGATACTCTACTACAGTTTCTGTGTGCCAGATAGCTTCTCAAACTACAGGATTAGCCGTGAAGTGGGTTATTCAGAAAGAAGCATACAGCGGATGAAGTCGGAAGCTCTAATAGAATTTGCAGAAGCGTATAAACATGGGGAAAAAATTGCTTATAAATAATTTGGCGGTTTTTTGGCGGAATGATGGCGGTTTTTAGCCATTTATCAGTGATATTATGATAGTGTCGAAAGATTGTGATAGGTCTTCGATAAAATAAAATGTAAGGGAGGAAATCTCCCTCGTCGTTTTAACTTCTTCTTTATGATAAACAGCAATCAACAAAAAAATAAATTGAAAGGAAGTGTAAAAACTCCTCTTCCTTTAAGTTCACGTGCCGTCTTTTTTTATGGTTACTATTTGTGATATGCTAAACTAAAATATAGTTTGGAGGAACAAATAATGGATGAATCTCTTAAGACGGCTCTCATTTTAGCTATTGTTGCTGGAATAATTAACGCGATAGTTAAAAGTGTTGAGATCTGTATGAATAATAGAAATGAAAAGAAAAGAATGAAATTGGAAGTCCTATTAGAAAGAAACGGTACATTGGAAAAGAATATTCAGGACTTTTTGTCAGGAGTTGATTCTGTCATGAAAAGCACTACCGGTTTTCCTTCTGCTTCAATTCGTCATATTGATAAAGAAATAAGCACCAGTGATTATCGACGAATCATAATCGATCAACAAGATGATATTAATGTTGGTATGGAAGTAACCTTTAGGACAATTACATCAATTAAGCTTTTGATTTCGAATTCTAAATACAAAATGAAAATAATTGAGTATCTTGAAAAGTGTAGAGCGGACTTAGAAGAATCTGTTTCAAAAGTCATGGAAAATGAAGTTTATAAAAATGATAGAGATATGATGGAGTCATTAGACGCTGAAATAGAAGTTTTACGTGGAAGAGCACAACACAATGTTGATAAATCAATTCAACTTTTAAATGAATACTTCAATGAAGATCCTTTCTAAGGGTCTTTTTATTTTACAAAACAAATGTTGCGGAGCGAGGTGGTGTCACATGTGAGGAAATATGAACAAGCTTTTGATGATTACAAAAAAGGCCTGAAATATCGAGAGATTGCCGAAAAATATGACGTATCAATTAGTACAGTTAAATCTTGGAAATCTCGTTACTGGTCTAAAGAAAAGGTTGCAACCAAGGACGCAACTATTCCGAACAACAAAGGAGCGCCAGAGGACAACAAAAACGCTGTTACCCATGGCCTTTTTGCCAATTGGTTACCTTCTGAAACATTAAAAATTATGAATGAGGTTGCAACCTCTAAACCTGAGGATATATTATGGAATAATATCATGATCCAGTACACGGCTATTATCCGAGCACAGAAAATCATGTATGTTGATTATGAGGGCAGTTTGTCCAAAGAAGTTTCTAAGTGGTCCTCGAGTGATTCTGGAAGTTCAGAAGAATATGCTATTCAATATGCTTGGGACAAGCAAGCTAATTTCATGAATGCACAATCAAGGGCTATGAGCACGCTATCTAGCTTAATTAGACAATTTGTCTCTATAGCTGATGAACATGATGAACGTAGAAAGAAACTAGAATACATGGATGTACAAGTCAATTTAGCAAAAGCACAATTGAAGCAGTTAGATGATGGTTATGATTCGTCAGAAGAACAAACTGTAATTATTGATAACATTCCGTTAGTTGAAAGCGAGGCTGGTTCAAATGGCATTAATGGCCAAGAAACAAACTCAAATTAAGACTACGGACTTGATTAACCCGCATTTTTATAAAGTTTGGCACGCAAAGTGTCCTTATATTTTGATGAAAGGCGGACGTGGCTCTTTTAAATCATCTGTTATCAGTCTGAAATTAGCAACAGAAATGAAGAAGCACACACAAGCTAAGCACAAAGTAAATGTTGTCTGCATGATGAGTCAGCACAAGTATTTAAGAGATGCTGTCTATGAACAAATCAAGTGGGCACTTTCAATGCTAGGCATTTCAAAAGAATATAAGTTTCGTACTTCTCCTTTGCGAATCATTCATAAACGTACTGGTTCTAAGTTCTATTTTTATGGTGTTGATGATCCCTTAAAACTAAAATCAAATGCAATTGGCGATGTCATTGCTTTGTGGTATGAAGAAGCTGCAAACTTTGAAAGCGAAGAAGTATTTGACCAGACGAATGCAACCTTTATCCGTCAACGTTCGCAATGGGTAGATCAAGTACAAGTTTACTATTCATGGAATCCACCTAAGAATCCATATGATTGGGTCAATGAATGGGTAGAAAAATGTATGCGCCTAGATGATCATTTAGTGGACCACTCGACTTATAAAGATGATGAGCTAGGTTTTACGGATCCGCAGCAATTAAAGCTGATAGAAACGTATAGAGAAAATGATGAAGATTACTATCGATGGCTTTACTTAGGCGAAGTGATTGGTCTTGGCACGCTCATCTATAACATGGATCATTTCCATCCGCTTGATGAGTTACCAGATGATGATTACATCGTTCAGATTTGCTTTTCAATCGATAGTGGACACCAAATATCAGCGACTACCTGTGGTTGCTACGCTATTACCAAAAAGAAAAATGTCATTTTATTGGATACTTATTATTATTCTCCTGAAGGAAAAGTAAATAAGAAGGCACCTGATGAGCTTTCTAAAGATTTGCATGATTTTATTGAGCGATGTCAAATAAAATACAATAAGTATGCCTACAAAATCACTATTGATTCGGCGGAAGGCGCTCTAAAAAATCAATACTATAAAGATTACAATGAGAAGTTTCATGCAGTGCCCAAAGCTAAAAAAGTGGATATGATCGATTATGTACAGAACCTCCTTGCACAAGGCAGGTTTTTTTATTTGGATACAGAAGCAAATCGAATATTTATTAAAGAGCATCGTGATTATCGATGGGATGAAGATACTTTACAATCTGATGATCCAAAAGTTATCAAAGTTGGTGACCATACATGTGACCAGTTCCAATATTTTGTAAAAGATAATCTAAATGATTTAGGACTGAAATGGTAGGTGAAATCATGGGAGTAATTCAAACGATCAAAAATATGTTCAAGAGAGGAGTTGATAGTGTGAATATGAACGTTAATGGAAAAGATATAGCGAAGATCACTGATCACCCAAAAATTGGGATTGATTCGCTAGAGTACGCTCGAATAGCGGAGAACTTCAAATATTATGCTAATTTATTTCCGGATGTCAACTATAAGAGTTCATTTGGCGACAATAAAAAACGAGAATTTAAATCATTGAACGTGACTAAGACTGCTGCGAGACGATTGGCTAGTATCATTTTCAATGAAAAATGTAAAGTTACGCTGAACGATCCCACTGATAAAAAGGATGTTTCTAAAGAGATTAAAGAAGCATCTGAATTTTTGGAACAAACATTATACGACAACAATTTCTATAATTTGTTCGAATTGAATCTTGAAAAAGGAATTGCTTCCGGTGGATTTGCTATGCGTCCTTATATTGATGGAGATAAAATCAAAATCTCTTGGATCAGAGCAGATCAGTTTTATCCTTTGCGTTCTAACACAAATGAAATCAGCGAATGTGCTATTGCTACTAAATCAATTCAAACTGAAGGGGACACGAATTACTACTACACGCTCCTCGAATTTCATGAGTGGCAAGACGAAAAGTATGTTATCAGTAATGAGCTTTACAAATCTGACAACAGTAACGTTGTTGGAAAGCAAGTTCCACTGTCGATTCTATATCCTGACTTAGCTGAAACAGTTACACTAGAAGGCTTGAAGAGACCGCTTTTTGCTTACTTCAGAACGCCTGGAGCTAACAATAAATCGTTAGAGAGCCCATTAGGCGTTGGAATCGTTGATAATGCAAAAGAAATCTTAGATACCATCAATAATACTCATGACCAATTTTCTTGGGAAATACAAATGGGACAAAGACGTGTTGTAGTTCCTGCAGAGTTTCTTAAAACAGATGAAGCCCATCCGCCAATGTTTGATAGTGATCAGAACGTATTCGCTGGTGTATACGGCGCTGAGAATATAGGGGTCAAAGATATTACAACACCTATTCGTACAGTTCAATATAAGGACGCTATCAGCCATCTGATTAAAGAGTTCGAGGTGCAGGTTGGTTTGTCAGTGGGTTCGATGAACTATGCAGATGACGGTATTAAAACGGCCACTGAGATTGTTTCTAACAATTCCATGACTTATCAGACACGTTCAAGTTATTTGACTATGGTTGAAAAAGTTATCAATGAGCTTATTCATTCTATTTTTGAGCTTGCAGGATACGGAGAAATGTTTGAAAGCGAGAAACCGCTATTCTCTATTGAATATGATAGTTATTTAGTAACAGTTAGTTTTGAGGATGGTCTATTTGTCGATCGAAATAAACAATTGGAGAATGATTTGAAAGTTTTTGTCGCAGGCGCAATGCCTAAAGATCAATTCTTGAAGCGTAATTACAATTTATCAGATGAAGAAGTGAAGCTTTGGTTGGGGGATGAACCTGATACTCCTGAGAGAGACAAAACAGTGCCGAATGGTGAAAATGATAGTTTTAAAACATCTGGGGCTTTACTTAATTTCAAGGACGACAACACTATTCAGAAGGTATCTATGAATGGCGCTCAAGTAACAGCGCTTATAAATATTGTTCAGCAAGTAGCGTCTAAGCAATTGCCTAGAGATTCGGCTATATCTCTTATTACAGCATCATTTCCATTTGACGAAGAGAAAGCCAATGAAATTCTCGGTGATGAGAGTTTCGAAATTGAACCGCCCAAAGAGCAGAAGAAAAGCAATAATAATTTGAATGAAGGCGATTAGTCATGATCACACCGGATAAAATGCAGCGTGATGCGGATTCAATCACTAATATTTATTCAGAACTTGAAGATCGTATCTTTAACATAATCATCAAAGCGTTAAAACAATCTCGCTTTGAGAATGTTGAAAAAGAAGACGTTCTACTATGGCAAGCTAAGCAGCTATCTAAAATGGGCGTGCTTAACGAAAATGTTATCGATCTTTTGGCTAGTTACACAGGAGAAACACAAGAAGCAATCGAACAATTAATCAAAGGTAACGGCGTAAAAGTCGTTAATGAAATTGATCGAGAGTTAGAACGAATGGTCCATAAAAGTGTTCCTGTATCTGACGACGTAAACAAAATTCTAGACTCTTTGGTTCGTCAAACGTTCAAAGATTTAAACAACAATGTCAATCAAACGTTAATCACTACGAATTTCAACGAGAATGCTGTAATGCGAGCCTATCAGGCAATTCTTAAACAATCTACCCTAGAATCCATGACGGGTCTTAAAACGCACGAGAAAGCCATTAGAGATAACGTCTACAAAATGGTAGATATGGGGATCAAATCAGGTTTCGTTGATAAAGCTGGACGTGAATGGTCGATGGAAGCTTACTCGAGAACAGTGATTCAATCCACCTCACACAGAACGTTTAACGATCTTCGTTTGAAACGAATGGAGGACTTCGATTGTGTCACTGCATTAATGAGTAGTCATCCATCTGCTAGAAAAGCATGCGCAACGATACAAGGAGATTGGGTATTAGTTGTGCCTAAGAACAAAGCACCTGATGAATTTAAATATTTGCCCTCTATCTATGATCATGGTTATGGCGAGCCAGATGGTACCCAAGGCATTAATTGTAAGCATATCCTTTATCCCGGAAGGCCAGATATTAATACAAACAACCAACCTCAATATGACGCTGACGAAGCGCAAGAAAATGCTGAAATACAACAAAAGCAACGCAAACTTGAGCGTGATATTCGTTACCAGAAGAAGCGAATGAATGCGGCGTTAGAATTGGAAGATCCCGAAACTGTCCAGATGTGCAAACAAGTGATTGCTAACAAACAGAAACAGTTAAGGGAGCTTATCAACGAACATGAGTTCTTAGTTCGTGATTACAGTAGAGAACAAGTACAAAGTTAATAGTTTTAGGCTTAGCAATCGCTAGTCTTTTTATTTTGCCCCGAATACGGCGTTAAACTGTTCAATCCATCGAGGGCGTAGCCTCGTTAAACAACGAAAGGATGAATGAAATGAAACGTGAAGAACTGAAAGAACTTGGCTTAACTGATGAACAGATTGGATCAATTATGGCTTTGCATGGTGTGACTGTGAACGAGTTGAATAGTCGGGTGTCTACCGCGGAACAACAGGCTACTCAATATCAAGAACAGTTAGAGAAAAACCAAAACGAGCTAAATGATTTCAAAGCAAATGCTAAAGGAAATGAAGATCTTACTAAGCAGTTAGAGGATTTACAATCTAGGTTTGATGAAATCAAGACGAGTTCTGAACAACAAATTGCTGATCTTAAAAAATCATCAGCGATTGACTTAGCTCTAACACAAGCCGGGGCTAAAAACATTAAGGCTGCTAAAGCCTTGCTAGACAGCAAATCATTGGAACTGACAGACGAGGGATTAAAAGGATTAGATGAACAACTGGCCGCACTCAAAGAGAGCGACAGTTATTTATTTGGCTCAAATGAACCTGTTCCGCCCAATCCAGAAGGTAAAAAAGCTACTTTCGGGGGCAATCCTAGTTCTGGCCAGAATGTGGAAGAAGATGTGTTCGCTAAAGCATTAGGAGTTTTACCAAACAAAAATTAAATTTGGAGGGAATAAAATATGGCAATTAATTACATTACAAAAGACAATGGGATTTTCGATCAGAAGATCACTCAAGGATTGTTAACGACGATCTTAGGTATTCCACAAGTTGAATTTGTGAACGGTGGTAAATCATTTACATTAACGACTATTTCAACTTCTGGTTTGAAACACCATACACGTAACAAGGGATTCAACAGCGGTACTTATGGAAATGACAAAAAAGTTTACACAATGGGTCAAGATCGAGACGTTGAATTTTACATCGATAAACAAGACGTTGATGAAACGAATCAAGACTTAGCTGTAGCTAAAATTTCAAATGTATTTATCACTGAACACGTTCAACCAGAAATCGATGCGTATCGTTTTTCTACTTTAGCTTTAGGAGCAGGAAATACTAAAGAAGAAACAATTACTGAAAAGAATGCTTATACAGCCATTAAAGCTGCAATTTTACCAGCTCGTAAATTTGGACCACAAAATTTAGTAGCGTTTGTATCAACGACCGTAATGGATGCATTAGAACGTTCTTCAGAATTTACTCGTAATATCACTAATCAAAATGTTGGGCAAACGGCACTAGAATCTCGGGTAACTTCTCTTGATGGTGTGTTATTGGTCGAAGTTTGGGACGATACTCGTTTCAAAACTAAGTTCGATTTCACTGATGGCTACGCTGCTGCCGCTGATGCACAAGACATCAATATCTTAGTAGTTGCTAAACAAGCTGTTATCCCCGTGGTTAAAGAAAACACCGTCTTCTTGTTTGCACCAGGCGAACATTCACAAGGTGATGGCTACTTGTATCAAAATCGTTTGTATCATGACTGCTTTATTAAAGAGCAACAAAAAGAAGGCGTATCTGTCTCTTTAGCCCCAAAAGCGTAGACCCATCCGGCGTAACTTTGAATAAAACAACAGCTACGCTAGCGGTGGGAGCAACAGAAACATTATCTGCTACCGTAGCACCAGCAGACGCTACAAATAAATCGGTTCAATTTACTTCTAGCGATGAAACGATCGCAACAGTAACGCCAGTTCAAGGAAAAGTGACTGCTGTGAAAGCGGGAACTGCTACAATTACAGCAACAACTTCGAATGATAAAACTGCTACGTGTGAAGTCACGGTAACCGCAGCAAGCGAAGGATAGCTACTAAACTATCCTTTTTAATTGAAAGGAGGCAGTTATGAGCTATCTTACGCACGATGAATATTTAAAATCAGGATTCAACAAAGTATCAGTTTCGGAGTTTGATGACTTAGAAAAATGTGCTGCACGTCAGCTTAATCGAGTGACAGGCGATTTTTACATGAGACATTCTTTAGCTGATGACACGTTCAAATATCGAGTGGATAAGTTCAAAATCGCAATGGCTGTCCAAATTGAATATTTGAAGTCAGTTGGAGTTACTTCGTTATCAGACTTACTAAATGCTTCCCCTTCAAGTGTCAGCGTTGGTCGTATGCGTATTGAATCTGGAAGCACGAATGCAGCAACAGTTGGCAGAACGATGGTTGCAACAGAGGCTTATAACGAGTTGATCTATACAGGACTTCTTTACAAGGGAGTTGACTATCGATGATTCCTTTAATGCCAAAAGAACTTTGTAACCAGTCAATTACTTTGAGGCTGCTAGATGGTCATGACAAATGGCAAAAACCTGTCTTTTCTGAACCAATCACGATTAATCATATGATCTTTCAACCTCAAACAGTGTACAGCGGTAGTAATAATAATCGGCAAGTGGTAGCCAACGCTATCGCTTTTTTGTTTGCTGGAGTATCTGATCCGATGCCAGTGATTAATAAAAATCATGTTGGGTCAAAGATTGACTTTGAAGGTGAGACTTACACTATCACGACGATCGTAGATAACCGTAATCCATACAGTAACGAAGTCTACTCGTATGAGTTGGAGGTGCTGTAATGCTCCATGTTAAGGTTGAAAAAAATGGCGTCGATCGTAAGTTGTCAGTGATGAACATCAATTCAGCACTGTATTATATGACATCTCAAATGCACATGGATATGAATCTATATGTGCCTAAACGCCAAGGAAATTTAAGGGACAAATCTTTCGTTAACAAAAACCGAATAACTTATGCTGCTCCTTATGCACGAGCTCAATTTAGAGGGTTTGTTAACGGCAGCAGAGTCAGAAACTATACGACTCCAGGTACCAGCCGTCGTTGGGATCTTAGAGCAAAAGCGAATCACATGGATGATTGGCGTAGAGCGTTTATCAAAGGAGGAAACTTGTAATGGATTTATGGGAACGATTATCTGACTCGATAGATTCTATTCAAGGCCTTCCAATGCCATGCTCGATGGGATTTCTAAACGGTGAAGATACACTTTGCGTTTATTCTATGCCGGGTAGCCGAACAGTCGAAGAATACTTTGACGGTACGAAAGAGCGTGAAATGCTCTATGAGGTCGGATTTAACACGAAAGACCAAGAAAAAGCCAATCAAACTCTTTGGCTCATATCAAATCATTTAGACGAACTCTCAACTCTGAAGTCAGAGGATGGGAGTTTCGTCTTTTTAGGTATCGAAATAAGCGAGACACCTTTTGTAAGCGAACAGGACACTCAAGGGAACTCAACTTATTTATTAGGTATCAAAATCACCATTCATCAATTCAAAAATTAGGAGGAAATTTAAATGGCAGAAAATAGTAAAGAATTTTTACTAAACTTTAAAAACAAATTGGAAATCGATACTTCAGGAAGTAAAGATTTAGATCAAATCGCATCGGCTAAATTCGCACCATTAGCAGCAGGGATCACAACTATTACTCCAGCTGCAGCGGACACTACAGATGCATCCCCTTACTACGATGGAGAAGGATTCACTGATTCCACTGTAACTGGTAAAAATATCACGTTCCAAGTTGCGGGACACCGTGTATTTGGAGATCCAGCTCAAGATTATGTAGCGTCTAAATTCTTGTCAATCGGAGATGAATTACGCACGTTAGCACAATGGACTGATGCCAAAGGGAATAAGGTTCAAGCTGTTGTTACATTGACTGCTATTGTACCTTTCGGTGGTGCAGCTAATGCTAAACAAACGTTCAGCTTCACAATGGCATTCAACGGCAAGCCAAAATCGGTAGCAGCGGGGGAGTAATTAGACCCACAAGCGTAACGCTTAATAAAACAACGTTATCGCTTGTTGTTGGGGCAAATGAAACTCTTACAGCTACCGTTTTACCAGCAAATGCTACAAATAAAAATGTGACATGGTCATCTAGTGATTCAACCATAGCTACGGTTGATACCAAAGGGAAGGTTGTGACTGTTAAAGCCGGAACTACGGAAATTACAGTTAACACAGTAGATGGTAATAAGAGTGCTAAATGTACTTTAACAGTTACTTAATCATAAAATTAGAATGATTAGAGCAGGTTACCCGCTATTATGGTTACCTGCTCTTTTAATATTGGAGGAAAAACAATGGCTATCAATAATGTAATTGACTTAGATGCAAAATTATCACTAACTAAATCCGTAAAAATTGCAGGTAAAGTATATGAAGTTCAAATTTCAGATGAAATTGACAAAACTTTAACCGATTTAACGACTATTGATATTCCAGATCAATTAAAAAATATGACTTCAAAACTTGAAAAAATGGATGAAGATGATAATGGAGCTAAAGAATTCAAAGAATTTACTCAATCTGAAATGGATGAATTAAAAGATAAAGCTGTAACTACTCTAGATGTGATTCTTGGGAGTGGTGAAGGTAATCGCGTTTATAATTTTTACAACAAAAGTACAAAAGCCCTTTTCACAATTATTGGATTGCTTGAAAAAGAGTTGGGGGAAGTTGTTTCTGAACGTAGTAAAACAGCAAAAAAACATTACAAAAATAATCGTAAGAAGTGATTAGATGTTTGATCTAACGAGAAAACCAGAAACAACAGTGATTATTTCAGGTAATGAGTATCAAATTGATTTGTCTTTTGACACTGTTATTCGATTCTATGAACTAATTGACGATAAAAATTTGGAGTCTATAGAAAAAATAATTCTTGGGTTCAAATTGTTTTATATCGATTCAAAAAAAGCAGAAGATACATTCACTTTTGAAGAAATGCAACAAGCTATTAACGACATAGTTGACTATATTCAATCGAATCCATATGGAAGCATTGGAAGTGAAGGAGAATCGACTGGTCAGGATTCAAATATGAATTATTCGTATTCTCAAGACGCTGGAGCTATTTATTCTTCGTTTATGGCAGATTACAAAATCGATTTGTTAAATGAGCAAGGTTCAATGCATTATCTAACTTTCAAAGCGTTGATGTCTGGTTTAAGCGAAGACACTCAATTTCAGCGGATACTAGCGATTCGCTCAAGAAGTGTTGCTGGCTTAGAAGGGGAAGCGTTAACGGCTTTGTTAGAACTGCAAGAATACTATGCGATTGATTCTGAAAAGACTGTTAACAGTCTTGATGATCAACTAGGCGATATGTTTTCTATGTTAGTAGCACAAGCCAAATCATAAGGAGGTGAGTGTTTGAGCGCAGATGCAACAATAAATATTGATGTGATGCTGTCGAATTTACCTAAATTTAAAACAGACGTTAGTTTTGTTGATGACGTATTAACAAAATTGGGAATGAATACAGGATCAAAAATTGATGATTCATTTAAAGCCGAGACAGCAAAAGTTATAACAATTGCCAAATCAACAAAAAAAGATGTCGATCAAAATTTTGATAAACCAGTTAAGTTCACAATCAAGGCTGATAATTCGGATGCTGAAAAAGATGTCAAAGAGACAAAGGCTTTTTTAAAAGGCATACCGAAAAGCAAAATAACTGAACTGAAGGCGGATAATGACGGAGCATCACTGAAAATAAAAGCTACAAAAGAGGGTATAAGCAAGATACCTAACAGGAAAGAAACAATACTTAACGCAGATGCTTCACAAGCAAAAACAGAAACAAAAGACCTCGGTGATACTGCTGAAAAAACCGAATCTAAGTTTATCAGCTTGAAAGATAAACTATCTATTGGTGCGATTGCTGGTGCTTCTTCACAAGCACTGCAGATTTTAACAGGTAGTTTTTCAGATTTAATCGGTGAAACTACTCAATCATCTGACGCAATGGATAAATTCAAATCTACGATGCAGTTTGCTGGCTTTACAGAAAAAGAAACAAAAGAAGCTGCTAAATTTGTAAAAAAATATGCAGATGACACAGTATATGAATTGTCCGATATCTCGAATACTACAGCACAACTAGCAGCAAATGGTATTGGGAATTATCAAGAGTTAACAGAAGCAGCAGGGAACTTAAACGCTGTAGCAGGTGGTAATGCTGAAACATTTAAATCAGTAGCAATGATGCTTACCCAAACGGCTGGTGCAGGGAAACTAACTACAGAAAACTGGAAGCAAATGGCTGATGCCATTCCCGGTGCATCAGGTAAAATGCAAGAAGCGATGAAAAAAAACGGTGCTTTCACTGGAAACTTTCGTGACGCGATGGAAGAAGGTCAAATATCAGCTGAAGAATTTAGTAAAGCGATTGTTGACTTAGGTATGACTGATGTAGCTGAAGAAGCTGCAAAGTCTACTAAGACTTTTGAGGGCGCAATGGGTAACCTCCAAGCGAATATCGTTACTAAAATGAATGAGATCGTTGATGGCATCGGTAAAGATAAGCTTACAGATATTATCAGCTTCATATCAGACAATACTACTAAACTATTTGATTCTATTTTGAAAGGCATAGATTATTTAAACGATAATCAGGATAAATTATCGAGTATCTTTGATAATTTGAAAAAGATTTCTAAAATATTTTTCGGTGCTGCATGGGATGCGGTTCTTGATATTATTAAAAAACTCACTGGTAATTTTAGTTTACTTTCAAAAGAAACTGGCAAAACGAAAGACCCCTTACAACGATTTGATAATGTCTTAAGTGCTTTGTCAAAACATGAAAAGGGAATAGCACTTCTAGGTAAAGCATTAGCTACTTTATTTATTGCTAAAAAAATCGTTGGTGTGGTCTCGGCTTTTGGGAAACTGCTTGATATATTCGGCGGAACCGCATTACTTTCTAGTCCAATTTTTCTTATACCTGCAGCAATTGCAGGAATTGGATTTGCGTTTTATAAAGCATATAAGACAAGCAAGCCATTTCGTGAGTTTATAGATGGGATTGTCGATGCAGTAAAAAACTTTGTAGAGGTATCATTAAAGAAAATCAAATCATTTTTTAAAAATGTTACAGAAGGATTTGTTGAATTTAAGGATTCAGTTACGGATAAAGTGACTAGTATCAAAAAAAGCATCAAGAAAGTTTTTAACTCCGTTATTGATTTTTTTAAAGAGGATTGGAAAGAAGTATTAACATTCATTCTAAATCCAATTGCTGGTGTAGTTGCTCTATTGTACAAACACAATAAGAAGTTTAAAAAGTGGGTAGATGATCTACTTGATACTATTAAAGATGGATTGAAAGCTTTTAAAAAGAAAGTTCTTGATCCACCATACGATGCAATTACAGATTTGATTGATAAAATAGCTAAAACTTTTTCAAAATGGATGGGCAAAATAGAAAAAGCTCTTGAAAAAGCGGGTAAGAAACTTGGGAAAGCTACAGAGGTAATTTTTTGGCTTATCTATGGGCCAATACGCTTATTAGGTAGAAAAATAAAAAAAGGTTTCGATGAAGTTGCTGAATGGATAGAAGATAAACTTGAAAAAGCAGGGAAAGCAGTTGGGAAGGTTGTCGATAAAATCTCTTCAACAATAAAAAAAATCTTTAATTCTTTATCAAAATCAGTAAAAAAATCAATGGAATTATTTACTGAATATGTTATTGAGCCTGTGGATTCAGTTCGAAAAAAAGTCGTTAAAACAATTAGTAACTTAGTAGATAAAGTGGTCGATTTCTTTGTTGATTTAGTCAATATTACAAAGCACAAATGGAGAGAAATAAAATCCTCGATGGAGAAACCGGTTGATGATGCTAAAGAAAACGTATCTAAGACTATCAGTAGATTAAAAGAAAAAATAGCGGAAATATTTGAACGTATCCAATCAGTAACTAAGAGTGCGTGGAATACAATTAAACGCTATACAATTGAACCGATAGAGGATGCCTATGAAAAGGTAGTAAAAAAAGTTGGAGAGATTTACTCTGGTGTAACAAAATATTGGAATGATCTAAAGGACAAAACCAAAGAAAAATTCGATGAAATCGTTGATTATGTTAAAAAAGTTCCTGGTCGAATTGGTGATGCTTTTAGAGATGGAAAAGAAGCAATCGGTGATGGTGTTAAAGCCGCAGCACAATACATGATAGATATTTTGAAAAAAGGTGTGAATGGTGTAATTGGTGGTATCAATTGGGTTTTAGAAAAAGTTGATGCACCAGATTCAGTTCGAATTGACGAATGGAAACCTAAGGATGTTGCAAAATTTGCTACAGGTGGTATTCACCAAGGTGGATTGATGCTTGTTAACGATGGCGAAGGAGAAGAACTAGTCCGACATCCTGATGGAAGAATGGAAATTCCAAAAGGGAAAAATGTTTTGATGCATGCAGAAGCTGGTACTCAAGTATTGAATCATAGCCAAACAAAATCGTTTGCTGAAGCTTTTGGTATTCCAATGTACGCAAAAGGTAACGTAAGTAATCTAGGTGATTTCTTCAAGTCTGCATGGAACGGAATAAAAGACATTGGTTCTGATATTTTAGATGCAGTTCAACATCCAGTGGAGTTTGTCAAAAAAGCTATTTCAGAACATGTGAATTTTGATGCTACTCATCCAGTATTTGATATTGCTACAGGCGGTGTCAAGAAAGTAACAAATGGCGTTATGGATTGGATCAAAGATAAAATAGCAAGTTTTGGTTCTATTGGTGGAAGTTTTGACGGGGCGATGGCTGACAATGTCTATAAATATTTAGTAGATATTGCAAATCAAACAGTAAGTAAATTTGGCATGAGTGGTATCACTTCGGGTTATCGACCAGGAGACCCTTATTACCACGGAAAACACCAAGCGATTGATATTGCTTATCCTGCTGGAATGAATGGTTCAAGTAAGTATTTCGATCCTGCGAACTGGGTGTTTGAACATTTTGCTGATAAGGTTGGCTATGTTATTACTCAAGGTAAAGTTCGAGATAGGACAGGTCAATCAGGGCAACCTGCTACAGGAAATTGGGAGACATGGCCAGATAACGATCACTACGACCATTTGCATATTACAGGTAAGCTTGGCTCTGGTGATATTTATAAAGCAGGCGAAGGTGGCGGAAAAGGTTCGCCTACAGGTTCTGGCGTTGCAAGGTGGACTAGCCAATTAAAAGAAGCCTTGCGAATGAATGGATTACCAACCACTGCTTCGTATGTCAATGCTTGGTTAAGGCAAATCGAAACTGAATCAGGAGGCAATGAGCGTGCTGTTCAGCCTGGAATAGACCCAGATGGTGATGGCTCTGGTCCAGCAATGGGACTAATACAAGCTAAGAAAGGAACATTTTTAGCAAATGCGTTTCCTGGCCACGGAAATATTTTTAATGGTTTTGATAGCATGCTTGCTGGTATTAGATATGCACTGAAAAGATATGGTCCTGATATGCTCACAGTCATTGGTCATGGTCATGGTTACTCAAATGGGGGAGAAGTATTTGGACCAGAGTTAGCTATGTTTGGTGAAGACCCTGCTTATCCATATGAAATCAACATCAATCCTGCAAAACCAAGTGCAGATATGCTGATTCAAAAAGCGATTGTTGCAAGAGAGAGATACAAACCAGCCGTACAAACAAATCAAGCAGTTTATTCAAATCAACATCCAAGTGGCGGAAATGAGCACAAAACGATGAGTAAAAAAGATATTGAAACAATCGTTCAAGCGTTAAATGAAAGACCAGTGCGTGTCGAAAGTATTCTAGACGGTAAGAAAGTCAGCAAAAGTGTAGATGAATATACTGGTTCATCATTAGCAAGAAAACTATATACGAGAGGAAAGAATTTCAATGGATGATAAAACATCAGTATTTCTCCAATTTAGTACAGGTAAATTTGACTTACTAGCAAATTACCGAATAAAAATCATTGATATAAAAATTGGGATGCCAGTACCTAAAAATGAATTTTTTTCTTATGCAGGTTCAGTAGGAAAAAAGCTGCTGACACACTCATTTGATTCTTTTCCTATTACTTTTGAATTTGATTATTTTGCAGACAATCTAAATGATCTTATTTTGACTGAAACAGAATTGAGAGAACTATTTAATAAAGAAGCTGAATACTACTTTATCTATACGAAAGAACCTGGTAAAAGATACCCAGTGATCATTGAGAGTATGACTGTAACCAAAAAGGCATATTTTAAAGGAAATTGCGTTGTATCATTTTCTGCCTATAAAGGATATTCTGAATCGATGGCAACGACTTTATCTGATTTCAGTTTGGATGAGGATTGGCAGTTTTCTCAAGGTCTAGTTTCTGAAGATTTTAGTTATACACACAATACTAGTTTCTTTAAGATTTTTAATGCTGGCAGTTTTGAAATTGATCCGAGAGAGTCAGATTTACGTATTACCCTCGAAGGAGAATCAGAAGGAAATGTGACTATTTTCAATAAGACCACAGGCGATCGTTTCATTTATTATCCTTCTCTCTCAACTAATTTAGGGCAGACGTTAGTTTTGGATGGCGTATACCCAAAATTGAATGGTGTAAGTTGTGGTATTGATACAAACCATGGACTAATCACTTTAGCTGAAGGGGTCAATGAGATCGAAATTCAAAATATTACTAGAGTGAAATCTTCTTGGGATTTCCGTTTTTTGTATAAGTAGGTGATACTTTGAAAAACATATTAATACGTAATTATGAAGAAACGAAAGAGGAAATCCTTATTAACTACGATAAGGATTCTTTTTCTGTCTCGTGGCAACAAAATGAAACGTGGGAGTTATCTGTGACTGTACCAGAAACAAAACGGAATCAAATAACCTTTGATTTAATTGACTATGAAAACTATGTTGTTTTTGATGGTCAGCAGTATTCAATCAAGCAGATGAGACCATATGCTTCTGGTAGCCAAATCTATAAAGATGTAGTAGCAACTCATGTCTATTACACTATTCAAGATGGATGGCAATATGACACCATATCTGGAACAAAATCAATCAATGATCTTCTGACTCATATTTTTAAAGCAGGAAATCGTGGATTCAGTTGGGAAGTTGTAGATCCCAACAATGTATTTTTAAAAAAGGAACAGGAGAACTTTGGAAATGATAATTATTTAAATCTTATTAATGAAATTTTGGAAGATTACGGTGCCGTTGTGATACCAAACAATAAGCACTTAGTATTTTATCCCATTTCAGAATATGGAAATATAACTGAGCAACAAATCCGATATAAATATAATACGGATGAAGTGTCGTTTGATATTGATACTTATGCTTTGAAAACACAAATTAAAGGATTTGGTAAGAAAAAAGAAGACGACTCATATTATTTTAATCCAGTTACTTATACTAGTCCCGAATCAAAGAAATGGGGAATCAGGATACAAGACCCAATAGAAGACGAACGTTACACTATCCAAAATAATATGATTGAATATCTAAAACAGCAGTTACACGACTATCCAGATGTTTCAGGATCCGTAACACTAAAATGGGCCGTATCTCTTAACAAAGGGGATAAGGTCCTTTTTGTTTATGAACCTTTGAATATAAGTACCTACATTCAAGTTGTGGGAATTACTGATTATCCAGCTATCCCTAATAAAGCGCCAGAGATTGTATTATCAAATACCAAGAAAACAATCACTTCAATACTGGCAAATCTTGCTAAGAAAGGACTGATGTAGATGGGGCTTGTTAAACTAATATCAAATAATATCGCTTTAAAGTGGAAAGAAACATTCAATAAAAATGTGGACTATCTAAATAATCTCGAAAAGAAACTGTCTGATCAAGACAAATCGACGAACAGTCGAATCGATAACTTAGTGTTTCATTCAGGTGGTGATTCTCCTAACGAAGTAGTGGATGCACGGGTAAACAATAGAGGAGAAACCTTTCCTACGTTACACGGCAGATTGGTAGAACATGAAAACCTGACAGATGAACAAACTAGCGAATTAATTACAAATGCCGCTAGTCAGAAAGAACAAGTAGAGCAATTAAACAAAGCAGTCCAGCAAATCATTGGAGGGTATAACGAACCTATCAATATTTACGTTTCAAAGGATGGAAGCGATCAGACGGGCGATGGTGCGGAAGAAAGCCCATTTGCAAGTATACAAGCAGCAATTAATACAATTCCATTGATTACCATGGCTCCAATTACGATTTTCGCAGAGGATGGAACATTCTTAGAAGATATAGTGATTAAAGGTTTATCTTATCAATCTTTAACCATACGACCGATTAATGACATAAGTAGTATTGACCCGTTAACCTCGGACTTACCAGTTAAAGTAAGAAGTATAGCTGTCACTGCTTGTTCTGGACACACAGATATTGTTGGAATTCAAATAGTTGATACTGCAAACGCGCCGTTGTCTCCTGATGGTAAACGATATGGAATTATGAATGAACAAAGCGGATATATGGGATTGAATAAATGTAAGTTTGCTGAAAACACTAAATCAATGAATTATAACGCTATATATGTTGGCGGCGTATCAAAACTTCGGATGTATGGATATACCACTGTTATTAATCAAGACACCGCCTTATGTGTTCGTCGTATGGCTGAAGCATTAGCTGGTTTAGAAGGATCAGGGAATAATATAGGCATTCGTTGTGATGATGCGATTGTAAGAGGAACTGTTCCGTCAACATTTGCTACGACTGCCACGAGTATTGGTGGAAACGGCTTGATTATTTCCAAAGGGCAGGTGTTAAGTTAATGGTTTATAAAATGAATGAATCGATCATTGTGATTCAAGCAGAAGCCACTAGTCCAAACAGGACGAATGTTGTTTTTTGGTCGCATGATCGAGGAACAGCTAAGCTTCGAATGAAGTTAGTTCGGAAAAACGGCATCCCTCAAAGCTTACCCGAAGGGACAACTGTTCCGATTCGCTTGATGTTCAAATCTGCAACGGCAGAAGGTGGTTATGGTAAACATGACTATCTAGCTACGGTAGAAGATCCTGTGAATGGGATTGTTTCTATTGTGTTAGAGGATAATATACTGGGATACGTAGGCACCGTAGAAGGTAGCGTATATATTGATTTTCCAAACGACCGCTCGTTAGATACAGCTGGTCGTTTTACTTTTTATATCAAACGCAGTCCAATTGATGATAGTACGCCAGAGCTGGAAGATTATTATTTCAATGGTTTCAGTCAGACCATTGATAAAATCGAAAAAATTCTAGCTGATGGAAAGCAAGAAATCGATCAGAAAATTGCGGAATCTGAAACGCAGATTGATGCGAAAGTAAAAGACACAAACGATAAAATCACGAAAGCCAATCAAGATGTCGCAACTCTCAATACTAATATTGATAAGGCAAATGACCGTATTGATCAAACCAATCAGCAAATCGGTGATCTCGGCAAGCTGAAAAAGATGTACTCTAATTCATTAGAATTCGGGGGCTATGATTATAGTGGGAATCCGAATTTAATGCCATATATTACAGACCCGTGGGTTGGGTCTTTGTTAGCTAATGGAGATACAGTTAAAGATAGTGTTAAAAGGGTTATAACTCATACTAAAACTAGAACAGCTGATGCCGGCGACGTATTATCGCTTGGCTTAGGTATTCCGCGCACAGCGGAAGCTAATAATAGGTATCTTATAACTGCTTTACGACCATCTACGCCGTACGCATTAACTGTTACTATGAGTGTTGGTTCAGATTGGACTGGGGAGACCAATACTATAGGGGCTAGGGTTAGATATTTAAATGAATCTGGTGGTACAGAACTACCCATTAATGTATTACTACCAGCAAATGTAGAACGCGATAAAATGATCACTCATACATTTACTGGGACAACAAAAGCTAATTTAACTGGTATGAAAAATTGTTATGTTCAAATATTCTCAGTTAATAGTGAAGATAAAGGAACGGTTAGTGTCAGCTATGACGTTAAGTTAGAAATTGGTACAATAGCTACGCCATACCAACCTAATCTACTCAATGCTCCATATTACTTGAGCAAGGTGGCTTTGGGTGAAAATCTAATTAAACCAGAATCACAACAACCAGTTACTAATAGTAACTATCTTATTAAAATCTATAACACCAAACCAATGGTAAAAGGCAAGAAGTATACCATCACACTGGAAGGAACTAAGCCAGCAACACAGGTTTTTAGACCATTTTTTACGCAAGCTACAGGAAGTCCATGGGGTTTTGGTGATTTGAAGCCAGTAGAAGGGTTAACTGATATTTGGTCTGCAACATTTACCGCAAGTACTGATTCACACCCTACTAGCCCACAAGTGCAGATTTATCAGGTACCAAACACAAGTGTAGGACAATGTACAATTAAGTGGTTAAAACTAGAGGAAGGCGACACACGAACTCCGAATATTAGTCAGTTTAAATACTTTGGTGAAGGATTGAAAGACAGCAACAATCCCAATGATTACAGTTGGGATGTCACACCTGAATATACTGAAAAAGGCTTGAATAATACGGTTAGTTTGACCGAGCCACAGTCAGTTGAAGGTTTAAAAAACTTTGAGGATGGGTTGCAGATTGCAGGTAAAGAAGTTGCTACAGTTCCAGAAGATACTGGATGGGTAAATCTAACAGCGATCAACGGCCACTCCTGGAATAAACAGGGACAAATCAGGAGAATTGGAAAACTAGTAATGTTCCGTGGATCATTAAAAGGTAGCACGCTAAGTACACAAGATTTTTGTACGATTCCAGAAGGATTTAGACCAAGTAATCCAACTGATAATTATGAGTATCAATTCTTGTTACCACCACAAAGTAGCAATACTTTAGACAATGGCGGGATGGCTTATATCCGACCGAACGGCGTTTGCGGTCTACCTTCATTTAGGGGAACAGTCAACTTATTTTTAGCACCAATTCAATACTATATAGACTAGGAGTGAAACGAATGAAAAACATTTGGAAATATGGACGTACTGGCGGAGAGTACGCAGGAAAAGTATTGGACGACATGCTTGTATCCGTTCCTTACACGGATCAGCCGCCGCTTGAAGGAATTCGTGCTGATGGTGAACCACTAACGATTGCTGATCAGATGTTTGATCCTAAATTGAACCAATGGATTGTTTTAGCAAACGCACTAGATCACAACGATTTAAACAATCTCAAAGCGATGTATGAGTCGTTAGAAAATGAGAACGGCGATTTAAAACAGCTCAACGCCAAACTCATGCTAAACAATGTAGCAATTAAACAGGAAAATACTGCATTGAAAGAAAAAGCGGATAGTTTAGCACAAATCAATTCAAAAATGATGCTTGCTTCGTTACAAAATAGCAAAGACATTTCAGAAATTAAAGAGCAACTAAATCCAGCTTCAAAGGGAGGTGAGTAGTATGTTTAGTTTTAGCGATGTGAAAATGATGTATGATTGGGGCTGTTTTACTGACGATCAAGTTCGACTATTCGTTCCACTATGCATTACAGACGAAGAAGCAGAAAAAATTATTAACAATGAAGAGAGTGCATCTTAATTGATGTGCTTTTAGTTTTGATACAAGGAGTTGCAATATGATTAATTTAGGGGAATGGGGAGTGATAGCAGGATCAATAACTGCTATCGTTTCTTTGATTTTATTAGTAATAAAACCAATTACTGCATCTTTCTCGAAGATTACTGAGACTCTTTCAAAAGTAAGCCGAAATTTAGATTTACTGACTAAAGATTTAGAAGCAAGCAAATCTGATCGCATTACTATTCATGAAGAATTGAAGAAACATGATGAAAGATTAGATACACATGCAGAAAAATTGGTGGAACACACGCAACAAATTAAAACTTTATTTAGAGAAAAATCTAGGTAAAAAAGAAAGGAGTTAAGAAGAAATGATTTTACCCTATAAGTATTATCAAGTCATTAAATGGACAGTTTTAACAGTATTGCCAGCTGCTTCTGTGTTAGTAGCAACACTAGGCAAAGCATATGGATGGAATGGAACAGATATGACAGTTCTGACTATCAATGCAGTAGCGACGTTTTTAGGTGTTATCACTGGTGTGTCTGCATATAATTTAAAAAAATAGGAGGAAAAAAATGAAGAAGAAAATCATTTTATCATTGAGCCTAATAATGGCTCTTTTTTTATTACCTTCGAATGCTTTTGCCTACACTATTAACAATGAATTTAATTTAGGTGTAAATGAAGGTAGCTCTCAAGTAGCGAATAATAAGTATATTTTACTGCATGAAACAGCTAACGAAACAGCAACAGGACGCAATGAAGCACAGTATATGCAACGTTCATGGACTAGTGCTTACACTGCTTACATTGTGGGAGACGGCGGAATTGTTTATCAAGTCGGGCAACCTGGTTATGTACAGTACGGTGCTGGTTCGTATGCTAATGCCAACAGTCCTGTGCAGATTGAGTTACAACACACACATGATAAAGCAACGTTTGAGAAAAACTACAAGGCATACGTTGAATTGGCTAGAGATTCAGCAATAAAATATGGTATTCCATTAACATTGGACACGCCTTATAACCAACCAGGAATCAAATCGCATTTATGGGTAACACAAAATATTTGGGGTGATCATACAGATCCGTATGGATACTTATCAGAAATGGGTATAAGTAAGGAAAAACTGGCTTACGATTTAGCTCATGGTTTTACAGATAAAAATCCAACGACTTCAGATGATAAACCAGTCATTGATCCAACTAGAGCAGGTGCTGCAAATTCTACGCTGACAGATGGAACAAATTACGCCCACATTGATCAGTTCGGAGAAATCGAAAACGCAAACTTGCATGTAGCTGGATGGCACATTGCTAACTATAAATACGAGTATACTTTTATTATGGATTACAATACTGGAAAAGAATTAGCTCGAGTAAGAGCTGATGGAATTTATAGATCAGATGTAAATCAAGCGTATGGGACATCTGGAAACGTTGGCTATCATGTATCTTTTAACATGCGCAATTTCCCTAATAAGAAAGTATACGTCATGATGCGGGCAACGAATGATCCAGAAGGAAACACTAAAGGCGGTGCGCAAGATTTCCATGACAAACGTTGGTATTTAAATATTCCTAAACGATAAAAATAGCTCCTCGTTGAGGAGCAGTACATAGAATTGAAAATTAACGTTAAATCAAAAAAATATTTACAAGATGTTTATTTAAGTAGATAATAAAAGAAAAAAGCAGGTGAAATTGTGACAGCAGAAATTGGTATTATGAATAAAAGTGGAATCGTGTTAGCTTCAGATTCAGCATCTACGATTGGAGATAGCAAAGTATATAATACTGCAAAAAAATTATTTACTTTGGATTCCATGCATTCTGTAGGTATCATGATATATGGTAATGCTGAATTTAATGGTATTCCTTGGGAAATAATCATTACTCAATATAAGAAAAGCATTGGTAGTTCTGTTTTTAATACTTTGGAAGAATACGCGGATAATTTTATAGAATTTGTCAAAACAGCATCTTTTATTAGAAGTGAACAGACCGAGCAAGAACAAATGATTGGGGTTTTTCAAAAAATAATTTCAGGTTTATTTGAGAGTATAGAAGTAGATATTAACTTTTTAATAAGCCAAGGTACACAAATAGATAAAGATGTCCTAGTGAAGTTATTACAAACAAAAATGAATACCAATTTGTCTCAACAGTCCCAGACATTCATTTTAGATATTGAAAAGGCGTTATTTCTTAGTAACTATGGAGAAATATTAAAAGATATTCTTAATAGTATTTCTACAATGGAAGGTGTTTCAGAAGCTATATCAGAGGAAATTCAAAGTTACGTTTATGAAATTATAATTAGAGACGATGTTTATTCTTCCCCTACAGGAATAGTTATAGCAGGATATGGAAGAATGGATATTTTCCCTAAACTATATTCTTATAATATGTTTGGATTTGTTATGAATATTCTGAAATACTCAGAATATGAAAGTGCTCAAATAGGAAATGACAATGGTTCATTAAGATCTACTATATTACCATTTGCTCAGTCTGATGTGGTAAATACTGTAGTTCAAGGGGTAGATCCACAAATTACTAATTATCTGTCGAGTCAAGTCGATAGTTTTGACGATAACGGAAAAAATACCTATATTAATATTATAAAGAATATTTCAGAGTTTCAACAAAATCAATTCATATTTCCGTTACTAAACATGATTGCTTTACTCCCAGTTGAAGAAACAGCAATTATCGCAGAGACTTTATTAAATTTAACCAGTTTTAAACGAAAATATACTACTTCTGTAGAAACAGTAGGTGGCCCAATTGATGTTTTAGCTATTACACCTAATGATGGCCCTATTTGGATTAAAAGAAAACATTATTTTGATATTGATAATAATATTGGATACAGATTGCGAAAGGAGAGAGCGAATGATTACAATAATTAAACCTCAGGAAAAATCCCCTGTTTTGAAATTTAATGAGAGCAATCTAGCCCATAATAAAATGAGTATAACTGATACAGTATTTGATGTAATGGTTGAGCAACAAAAAAAAATTAATAATAACAATAGACAAAGAAAAGAAATTAACCAATATTAATGTTTTTTCTGTTGCGTTTTTTGCAGTCATAATTTAAAACCTCGCTCAATCTTGGGCGAGGTCTTTTTTCATTTTTCTGAAAAGTTAAAGTAAATAATAGCATAAAATAATATATTTTACAAAGAATAAGTACAATCTAGTTTTTTGCTATTAAATGTGTAATAATAAATATGCCATCACAACATGAAGAATGAAATCCATTATTATCTAGTCTAGTCCATTCTTTTTGTTTGCAGTAGTTGTGATGGCTTTCCGTACCTTTAGCTCAGCTGGTCAGATCAGATGGCTTATAACTATCTGATTGGAGGTTTTAATTCTACAGGGCACATAAAAATTTAGTTACCATTAAGGAGGAACTTTTATGGATAAAAGATTTAAATTTATCAATATTCTCAGTTTATTAATAGGAATATTAGTAAGTATAGAAATTTTTACAACCTGGTTTGGTATGCTATTTTCTAGTCTCATTCCTGTTTTATTAATGGGAGTAATAGGATTTATACTTTCTATTTGGTCATTAAGTAAAAATAGTAGTCTTATTGAAAAAGTTATCTCAGTATGTGGATTGTTGTTAAATATTATCCCTGTAGGATATTTTATATTATTATTTTTTGCAATAGGTTAATATCTTATGTTTTTTGACATGTTATATAGGGAAGTTAATCTATAATTGAAATTATTTTTCAAACATATTTGATATGCACTTTATTTC
>OGSR01000014.1_pt1 | contig 176367 bp, 150 predicted proteins | sample 1574061 | NCBI WGS metagenome assembly OGSR01 (sample SAMN03295818, study PRJEB24534) | human gut metagenome | isolation source: fecal sample 8 from infant 2 | host: Homo sapiens | place: USA: Pittsburgh, PA | collected 2014-07 | reverse complement strand
GCTTGCCACCTACGTATTACCGCGGCTGCTGGCACGTAGTTAGCCGTGGCTTTCTGGTTAGATACCGTCAAGGGATGAACAGTTACTCTCATCCTTGTTCTTCTCTAACAACAGAGTTTTACGATCCGAAAACCTTCTTCACTCACGCGGCGTTGCTCGGTCAGACTTTCGTCCATTGCCGAAGATTCCCTACTGCTGCCTCCCGTAGGAGTCTGGGCCGTGTCTCAGTCCCAGTGTGGCCGATCACCCTCTCAGGTCGGCTATGCATCGTGGCCTTGGTGAGCCGTTACCTCACCAACTAGCTAATGCACCGCGGGTCCATCCATCAGCGACACCCGAAAGCGCCTTTCAAATCAAAACCATGCGGTTTCGATTGTTATACGGTATTAGCACCTGTTTCCAAGTGTTATCCCCTTCTGATGGGCAGGTTACCCACGTGTTACTCACCCGTTCGCCACTCCTCTTTTTCCGGTGGAGCAAGCTCCGGTGGAAAAAGAAGCGTTCGACTTGCATGTATTAGGCACGCCGCCAGCGTTCGTCCTGAGCCAGGATCAAACTCTCATAAAAAGTTCGAACAATCTTGCGATTGTTAAGCTCAATTTGTTTGCTAGCATATTGCTTGCTTGTTAAAAATGTTTGTTGTCTTGAATTGAATCAAGACGCCCTACACATTTGGTTTGTCTTACTTTGTTCAGTTTTCAAAGGTCTACTTCATCAGGAGTGTTTCCCGATTCGTTTTTGGCTGCCGTAGCAACTTTTATATCATATCAGAGAGACAAGCGATTGTCAACTCTTTTTTAAAAGTTTTTTTCGATTTCGTTTTTCGAAATCTTTCAGCAACTCATTTATCATAACTTATCGTTTGTTATTTGTCAAGAACTTTTTTGAAGTTTTTTTCGATAGAATCAAGCTTCGCAAGTGGTTCTTTTTTAACGACTCAGTTATCTTATCATGTCGTTAGTAACATGTCAATAACTTTTTTGTTATGTTTTTGAATAAATATTTTCTTCTGTCTTTTGGACAAGTAATAATATACCAACTAAATTTAGCTTGGTCAACGAATTTTTTGTATTTTTTCAAGTTTTTTTCAATAAACGATTATTCATAACTTTTCTTTCTTTATCGTTCGTTTTCGTCTTCTTTAATGTCTAGAATAGTCGGCATTAGCTTTTGAACTTTCGTTATTATTTATTCCTTTCTACACAGCAAAAGCTGCCTAAGGAATTCCTTAGACAGCTTTTATTCGATTATCTCATTGTTGGGAATAGCAAAACATCCCGAATTGATTGTGCATCAGTTAGCAACATTACTAATCTGTCGATCCCGATGCCTAGACCACCAGTTGGCGGCATACCGTATTCTAAGGCTTCCAAGAAGTCTTCGTCTACACCGTGAGCTTCGTCATTTCCTAGTTCACGTTCTTTTTCTTGCGCTTCGAATCTTTCTCTTTGATCAATTGGATCGTTCAGTTCTGTAAAGGCATTAGCAAATTCGCGCCCCACTATGAATAGTTCGAATCGATCTGTGAATCGAGGATCTTCTGGATTTTTCTTCGCTAAAGGCGAAACTTCGACTGGATGTCCGTATACAAACGTCGGTTGTGTCAATGTTTCTTCAACAAATGTTTCAAAGAATTCATTGATAACATGTCCGACACCCATAGCTTCGGTTACTTCTACATTGTGTTTTTCGGCTAAAGCTAATGCTTCTTCCAATGTCATTTCTTGCCAGAAGTCTACACCAGTTTGTTCTTTGATTGCATCTACCATATGGATGCGTTTAAAGTCACTTTCTAAGTCGACAGCTTGTCCATCATATGTGATTTTTGCTGTTCCTAGTACTTTTTCAGCTGCGTTACGGATAATACCTTCTGTCAGATTCATTACATCATTGAAATCAGTATATGCTGTGTATGCTTCTAACATCGTAAATTCTGGATTATGTGTAGTATCAATTCCTTCATTACGGAAAACGCGGCCGATTTCATAAACTTTTTCCATTCCGCCAACAATTAGTCGTTTTAAATGAAGTTCTAGCGCAATACGCAAATATAAATCAATGTCCAGTGCATTATGATGCGTGATAAATGGGCGTGCGGCAGCTCCACCTGCCTCATTGTGCAATACTGGTGTTTCTACTTCAATATAGCCATTGCCATCTAAATAGCGACGGATTTCGCTGATAATTTGGCTTCGTTTCATAAATCGGTCAAAGCTTTCGCGATTACTGATTAAATCCAAGTAGCGTTGTCTGTAGCGTTGTTCAATATTCGTTAAGCCATGGTATTTATCTGGCAGTGGACGAAGTGCTTTTGACAAAATCGTGATTTCTGAAGCTTTGATAGAAACTTCGCCTGTGTCTGTTTTCATGATTTGTCCAGTTACACCAAAGAAATCTCCAAGGTCTGCATGTTTGAATACTTCATAGGCCTCATCACCTACTTGGTCTTTTCTTACATAAATTTGAATTTGGCCTTCACGATCTTGTAGATGCGCAAATCCAGCTTTCCCTTTTCCTCGGCGAGTCATCATACGACCAGCTACACTAGCGGTCAATCCCATTTCTGCTAGTTCTTCTTTTGTTCTTGGATCAAATAGTTCATGCAATTCTTCTGAGTTGTGCGTGCGTTCAAATCGTTTTCCAAATGGATCGATTCCATCTTCACGCAATTGTTCCATTTTTTGACGACGTACAAGCATTTGATCATTTAAATCTTCTACTTGATGTTGTTGTTCCTGTGTCACAAAAGTTCCTCCATTCTCATGTTAATCTCTTTCCTATAATGCCAATGAAACACAAAAAAAGCAAGCCGAACTTGGAATTTCGGCTTGAAAATTCACGAAAAACTTAGAAATCACAACGTTTGTTTCAATAGTACTTTTTCCGCTTTTTCTACAAATTGATCCAGCAGGTCATTGATTTCTTGCTGTTTTTCTGTCTGATTGATTGCTACTTTCACTTTCGCTGCTCGAGGAATCCCTTTTAAATAATAAGCCGCATGTGTTCTGAATTCTCTACAAGCTACTTTTTCTCCTTTGAGATCTGCTAAGCGTTGTAAATGAAGTTTAGCTGTAGCAATTTTTTCGGCTGGTGTTGGTTCAGGAATCAGTTCTCCTGTTTCGAGATAATGCTGTGTGCGGTGAATCATCCATGGATTGCCCAGCGCTGCACGACCAATCATCACACCGTCTGCACCGACATAGTCAAGCATCCATTTTGCATCTTCTGGCGTTTTGACATCCCCGTTCCCCATAAATGGGATCGTCAAATGTTTTTTCACTTCTTTCAATACTTCCCAGTCCGCTTTTCCTTCATACATCTGAACCCGTGTACGTCCATGCATAGCGATGGCACTTGCTCCAGCTGATTGTGCTGCTAATGCATTTTCTACAGCAAAGACGTGCTCTTCATCCCAACCAATACGCATCTTGATTGTTACTGGGATATTTACTGCTGAAGAAACAGCTTGGACCATTTCGTATACTTTCTCAGGATCTAAAAGCCATTTTGCTCCTGCTTCTGCTTTGATTACTTTATTTACTGGACAGCCCATATTGATATCTATTATATCGGCAGCTGTGTTTTCTTCGACAAATTGAGCAGCTTCAACTAGACTATCTTTATTTCCGCCAAATATCTGTAAACTTAATGGATGTTCTGTTTCTTCAATGTGGAGCATCTCTAAAGTTTTTTTGTTTCTGAAATGAATACCTTGGTCACTGATCATTTCACATACGACTAAGCCCGCACCAAATTCTTTGACAGTGACTCGAAATGCTGAATTTGTTATTCCAGCCATCGGTGCAACAACGACACGATTAGGGATTTCCACATTGCCAATTTTCCATGTGTGTTCCACTTAAATCCCTCCTAAGGCTTCTTTCTTCAATCCATCTAATTCTTCTTCGCTATACTTGTATTTGTTATTACAGAAAGAACAAACCGCTTCTGCACCGTGATCTTCGTCTATCATTGCTTGGATTTCTTCTGCACCTAACGCGATAATTGCTTCTGCAAATTTTTCTTTTGAACAGTCACATTTGAATTGAACAGGCATTTTTTCCAAAATGTTCAATTCTTCTGTACCAAGCAATCCTTTCAATATTTCTTCTGGTGTCTGTCCTTCATCTAAGAGGGTAGAGATTCTTGGTGTCGTTTTTAATTGTTCTTCGATCTTGCTGATTGTTTCTTCATCGGCACCTGGCATGATTTGGATCATGAATCCTCCCGCCGTCTTGATGCTGTCGTCAGTATTGACCAATACACTCAGTCCAACAGCTGAAGGGATTTGTTCTGAGATAGCAAGATAGTAAGTAAAATCTTCAGCGATTTCTCCAGAAACAATCGGCGTTTGCCCAGAAAAAGGTTCTTTTAATCCTAAGTCTTTTGTGACAGTAAACATTCCTTGTGTTCCAACTGCTCCCCGCACATCGATTTTACCTTCACTATTTAGAGGAAGACTGAGATGCGGATTTTTGATGTAACCTTTCACATCTCCCTTTCCATTTGCATCTACTACAATTCCTGTTGCTGGACCATCGCCTTGGATTCGAACAGTTAGTTTGTCTTCTCCTTTGAGCGTCGCACCAAGTAGCAGACTACCGACCAATGTCCGTCCCAAAGCAGCTGAGGAGGTGTGCCAAGTATCATGACGTCTTTGTGCCTCCGCTACGGTATTTGTTGCTTGAACGGCGTATGCTCGGACGAATCCGTCGTGAGCAAGTGCCTTAACCAAATAATCTTTCATTTGTTATGTACTCCTTTTTCCGTTTTTAAACTCATAGTGAATCATACTAGCAACTACTGCTTTTTTCAACTTTGGAATGCTTCTTTTAAAAATAATTCAGAATCATCTAGAAAACAGGACATCACCCTATTTACAACTTAAATAAAGAAATCTCCCGAAAACCGGTTTTTGTTCCGGTTTTCGGGAGTCATATCAGATCAATTGACCTATATTTTTTTATTTGTATTGATCGTCTGAATGATTATCTTCTGATTGTTGAGAATCTGAATCATGTTCTGCTTTATTTTCCTCATTCAGTTCATGTTTTGCTTCTTCAAAATCACGTTTTTCTTCCGCTTGTTTTTCAGCGTCTTTTTCTTCCAAAGCACGTTTTGCTTCTTCAAAAGTTTTCGCTTCTTTTTCGCTTGGATAATCATTTGACTCAGTACCTTCAGGCATCACACCGTGTTCAAACAATGACTTGATTGCTTTGGCATCCAATGTTTCGAATTCCAAAAGTTTTTCAGCAATCAGTTTATGCTGTGCACGATGAGCTTCGATGATTTCTCGAGCTTTATCATGAGCTTCCATCAAGATTTTTCGTACTTCTTGATCAATCTCGAAAGCGACTTGTTCCGAGTAAGCTTTTGTTTGACCATAGTCGCGGCCAACAAACACTTGATGGTTTCCTTCATATTGAACAGGACCTAAACGATCACTCATTCCATATTCTGTTACCATGCTTCGTGCTAGAGCTGTCGCTTGCTCAAAGTCATTGGAAGCACCAGTTGATTGGACATTGAAGATGATTTCTTCAGCTGTACGTCCACCAAGTAAGCCTACGATTTGTTCAAACATATCTTCTTTCGTCATCAAGAACTGATCTTCTTTTGGTAAAGCGATCATATATCCGCCGGCGCGTCCGCGAGGGATGATCGTTACTTTGTGGACGACCCGAGCGCGACTCAATACTAATCCGACAATCGTATGACCAGCTTCGTGATAAGCAACCATTTCGCGTTCTTTTTTGCTGATTACGCGATCTTTTTTAGCTGGACCTGCAATCACGCGATCTTCCGCTTCATCGATATCAGAAGCATCGATTTTCTTTTTATTTCTTCTAGCAGCTACTAACGCTGCTTCATTCAAGACATTTTCTAAATCTGCTCCGGCAAAACCTGGTGTCTGTTGAGCCACAACTTTCAAGTCAACGTCATCTGCCATCGGTTTATTCCGTGCATGGACTCGCAAGATTGCTTCACGACCTTTTACATCTGGACGTCCAACTAAAATCTGGCGGTCAAAACGGCCTGGACGTAGTAACGCTGGGTCTAGTACATCAGAACGGTTGGTTGCAGCAATGACGATTACTCCTTCATTTCCGTCGAAGCCATCCATTTCTACAAGCAATTGGTTCAATGTTTGTTCGCGTTCATCATGTCCGCCGCCCATACCGGCACCACGTTGACGACCTACCGCATCAATTTCATCAATGAAAATGATAGCTGGTGCGTTTTTCTTCGCTGTTTCAAACAAATCACGAACACGACTTGCTCCAACACCGACAAACATTTCTACGAAATCAGAACCCGAGATCGAGTAAAACGGTACTCCAGCTTCTCCGGCAACAGCTTTTGCTAATAAGGTTTTACCTGTTCCTGGAGGTCCTTCTAAAAGTACACCTGCCGGGATACGGGCACCTAATTCAACAAATCGGCGAGGATCTTTCAGAAATTCAACAACTTCAACTAGTTCTTGTTTTTCTTCTTCCGCACCCGCTACATCAGAAAAACGTACGCGATTAGCTTTTTTGTCTGCTTCTTTGGCTTTTGATTTACCAAAGTTCATGACACGGCCGCCACCGCCACCGCCGCCGCCTTGTTGTCCCATCATCATGTAAAAGAAAAAGATGATGATTACGATTGGCAAGAAGCTAAGCAATAGGGAAACCCATATACCGCTGCTTGATTCTTCTTTTACTGTTGTAGCAACTTTGTTTTCTTTTGCCAGTTCTGTTACTTGGCTCAATGTTGTATCATTTGGCAAAATGATTGTTGTGAAATGGGTAGTAGTCGTATCTGTTGAACCTAAGATAGCTAACCCACCGCTGTTAGCGACGGTCTGCTGTTCTTTGTATTCACCAGTGATCTTATATACACCATTTGCAGGCTGCACTTCAAATTCTTTGATCTTGCCTGCTTGTAGTTGTTCTGTGAATTTTGAGTACTCGATATCTGACGATCGCTGGCCGTTATTACCAAAAATGAAATAAACGACCATTACCATCGCTAAGATTACGAGGACATAATACAAGGCATTTTTCATCATGCCGTTGTTCTTTTTGTTCATAGTTGCCCTCCCTAAGCGTCAATTTAATTTAACAGTTTTTTATCAATCCTGACCATTCTATTGTACCATAATTTAATTGAGATACAGCATTAATTTGATTGATAAACACTAGGTTTCAATACACCGATGTACGGAAGGTTACGATATGCTTCTGCATAATCCAAGCCATAACCGACCACAAATTCATTTGGTACGTTGAAGCCAACATAATCTGCTTCGATATTTACTACTCTTCCTTCAGGTTTGTCAAGTAGTGTAACAATTTTGACTGATTTTGCTTTGCGGTATTTGAAAAGATCCACTAAATAAGCAAGTGTTCTTCCGCTGTCAATGATATCTTCAACGATCAACAGATCGCGACCTTCTACATTCGTATCTAAGTCTTTGACGATTTTTACTTCCCCTGACGAGACTGTTGCATTCCCGTAGCTTGAAACATCCATGAAATCCAATTCCAAATACGTATCGATAGAACGAACGATATCTGCCATGAATGGTACCGCTCCTTTTAAGACACCTACTACTAGGGGATTGGTGTTTTGGTAAATTTCTGTTAACTCTTTGCCTAGTTCTTTGCAACGAACTTGTATCTCTTCTTGTGAGATCAAAATTCTCTCAATATCCTTTTCCAACATCAGGTTCTCCTTCCAATTGCTTCTTTTTGATATTTGTAAAGAAGTATGTAGTGTATTTTATCAGTTTCTTCACGAATACTCAAATATGAAAAGGCAAAAGGTATCAAGCTATATATATTTCTTTTGGCATCTGTAATGATCCAAGCATGCTGCCTTTGTGAATTAGGTACTTTCTGATCGATAAAATATCTAGATACTTTTTTTGTGAGATTCTCTGTTAATTTAATGCGGTCTCCTGCTTTTCTTTTTTCGACATACAGTTGCACATCAGCAGGAATCCAAATGTCATGAGAAAATAGAGACCATGAATCTGTTGCTTTGATGTCCCCTGCATTTTCAGGTTTGACCAGACCAATCCATTCTGTTTCATTCAAATATATTCCTTGTTCTGGAATCAGCAACAAGCGCTGGTCTTCTGTCTGGCTAGTTGCTTGTTTTTCTTTTTTAGAGAGTACAACAAAATGATACTCTCTTTTCAGTATCCAATTATTGCCAATACTGAGTTGCCATTGGCTTTTTTTCTGTTGCCACTGGTCTAAAATCGACTCCATTTGTTGTTCTTTCAAAATAATTCCTGTTTTTGAGAATGCTTTGTCGAAAAAGGAGTAAAAAAAATAGTATCGTTCAGCATCTGTCATTTCTTCAATCATTTCTGCAGAAAATCGAAATTGTTCCTCCCACTGTTCGACTTCCTTTTCGATCAACTGTCCCATATATTTTTGAATGACTTGGTCTGCCCATTGGATCTGTTGCGAAAATTGCTGGAAATGTCTCAACGCCTGTGTATTTTCTTGTTTCAATTGAGGAACTACCAAATGACGAAGCCGATTTCTCTGGATATCTAACAATTGGTTTGTCTGATCCTCAAAGTAAACAAGCTGCGATTCCGCTGCATAAGTATATAGGTCTTCTTTGCTAAAACTCAGCAACGGACGAATCAGTCTGCCCGTAGCAAATGGTTGTACTTCTTTGATTCCAGAAAAAGTATTTAACTGTCCCCCACGAACGATTTTCATTAACACCGTCTCGATTTGATCATCTCCGTGATGAGCAGTCATCAACGTGTCATATTGTCCTTCTTCCATCACGCGAGTGAATTCTTGATAACGAAAGTTACGAGCTTCTGTTTCTATGGCGGATTTGGCTGGATCTTCCCAAATACTTACATATAAAGGGAGATTCTTCTCTTCACAATATGAGCGAAGATAGGCAGCTTCTTCTGCTGATTCTTCTCTTAATTGGTGATTGATGTGGACGATACCTAAAGAAAAACCGATTTGGCGTTGCACTTGTAAAAGTAAATGGAGCAAAACCATCGAATCAACACCACCTGATACCGCTGCTAAAATTCTCGATCCTTGTTGCCAGAATCCTTGTTCATTCCCGTGCCGAATAAATGACTGCTGTAATAGCGGTGCTTTTTTCCCGCCTTTTTCAACGTTCATCCTTTCCACACCCTTTCTTCCTAAAAAAAAGAGAGCGGGAAAACGTCTAAAACGACAATTAACCTGCCCTCTGTTGATACTATGACCCAAATAGTCGCACTATCATTATTTGCGGCTTTTTAGCTGCGACGTCCGCCACGGCCACCGCGCTTTCCTTCTGTGTTTCGCTTCAATGAAGATAAGCGGTCATCGCTATCTTTCAAAAATGAACTCATCAATGAATCGAAGTCTTCTTTTTGAGCTGAAGGTTGACTGCGAGAAAAAGATTTTTTCTGTGCTGGACGATTTCGGTTGTCACGGGGATCTTTTTGTTGATATTTTTTAGGACGGCTTTCTTCTCCAGATTCAGCAGGTTGTTCCTGCGCTTTCCGGATAGATAGTCCGATTTTTCCATCATCATTTACTGAAATAACTTTAACTGTTACTTCATCTCCTACACTTAAAACATCATGGATGTCTTTTACATAGCCATTTGACACTTCGCTAATATGAACTAGACCCGTTTTTCCAGCACCTAGATCAATAAACGCACCAAAATTTGTGATTCCTGATACTTTTCCTTGCAGTTTTGCTCCTACCTCGATTGACATAAAAAAAATGTTCCTCCTAATTATTTCCCTTTTTTATATTCCTGCTTATTTTGCAGTTGTAGAACTAGTTGATTGATCTGTTTCATTTGTCGAGCTGTCTGTATTTGATTCTAATATAGGATAAACTTTTTCACCGTCTTTTGAGTAAAAGAATTTGCTTCTGGCAAGTTTAGCTACATACTCATCATCTTTCAGCAATGAAACATCTTGGTGCAGCTGATCAACGTCTGCGTTGACTTCTTTCATTTCAGTATTTGCTTCGACTCTCAATTCGTTCAATTGATGCATCCTTTGCATGTCATGGAAAATCTGCACACCTATTATCGCGAAAATGACCAAAGCACCAACAAAAATTGCAGCCAGTCTGCGTCTTCGAAAAATCAGTTGACGTTGTTGTTGCTGAAATTCAGCATACTTTTTCTTTGCATATTCCGTATCTAGCGCAGCGATTTTATTGCTTTTTTTCGTCACTTGGATTCGCTCCAATCTTTTTGATTGTCTTTTTCATTATACCAATATCGTGAAAGCTTGTCTAATCTATTTCTCTAGTGTTTCTGTGCGATTTTCAGAAATAATTTCGTACATTTTTTGTGCATCTTCTTTTTTGGTTGATTCATGTAATTCCGTAATTTTCACTTCCAACGTTTTGTTGCCAAACTGGACTTTCAAAATATCGCCTACTTTGACATCACTGGAAGATTTCGCCAATTTACCGTTGATTTGAATTCTTCCTTTATCAGTTACTTCTTTTGCTACTGATCGTCTTTTGATGATTCGGGAAATTTTTAAAAATTTATCTAATCGCATATCTTATTCCTCACTTTTTAATTTTTTTATTTAATCGCAGGATTTTCTTACCAAAAGGCAACATTAGCCATTCTCGTACTGTAAACAGACGAAGACGAATCACTGCATAAATGAACACAGAAGCCCCGATCCCAACTCCTATCACGCTGACAAAAAAAGCAGTGGAACGATGAGTTACAGGACCAAATACTATATTCAATACACCATAATACAGCAGCAGTACTACTGTCATACAAAGAAGGCTGAACATCAACTTCCGTCCAAAATGCCGTTCTTTCCAAAAAGCATTTAGCTCTTTTGTTTCAATTCGAACAAAATACCAAAGCGTCACACCTAATCCTAAAAGGGTAGACAGGCTTGCACCTGCTGTTCCTAATAAACCGGTCAGAAAAGAAGTAGTCAATCCTTTTATCAATAGTCCCCATCCTGCGCCTTTTAAAGAAGGGCGAAACGAGTTCTTGCTTTGAGCAATACTTTGATAAGCTTGGATGACTGCAGTGAAAGCAATGGAAAAAACAAATAATACAAGCGCTGCATTTCCCGCATAATCTTTAAACAACGCATAATTGATATAAGGGAGCAGCAAGGCTAATCCCAAAGACGCAGCTAATGCTAAAGCGGTCGTCAATCTAAGATAGATTTTGGCTGTCTGTAAAAACTGACGATAGATCCGGTTGGTCAAATGACGAGTCAACGCAGGCAGGAATGTCGCACTTAATGCAGTGGCAATCACTAAACCTAATTGTACTAAAGGCTGACCTCGATCATAGACCCCTTTTGCTATCTTCGCACCGTATTCTGACAGTCCGTAAACTTCCAAAGCATTTTTTACAAAGAAAGAGTCGATCAGCTGGAAAAAGATAAGCAATCCACTATAAATCGAAACCAGTCCGCCTTCTACCAGAAAACGCCGGATCAAGGGCTTTGACGGCTGTTTGAACAATGGAAACCGTCGGAAGCTTAACGCTCCTCCATGAATCTTTTGTTCATAGTAGTGAAGGATCCCATATGCGCATAAACCGCCAAAAACAGCTCCACTCATTGCTGCCGTCCCTGTTTGGTACACCGTCCATCCAAGCTTTCTAAAAGCAAACGCACTACAGACAATCACAAAAACACGAACGAACTGCTCAACTACTTGAGAAACAGCAGTTGGTTCCATCAAGAATCTTCCTTGGAAATTCCCTCGATAAAAAGATAGACCAGGCATCAGCAAAAAGGTAAAGGAAACTACTTGGATCAGCGGTTTCAATTGTATGTCTCCCATCATCCAAGCAATCCAGCTGCTAAATGCAAAGACAAACAACCACAAAAAGACACCTGTCCAAAATACTAAGGGATAAAGATTTTGCAAAGCTTGCTTTCGCTCGAAAGGATTCTTTCTTTCTGCAACGTACTTTGATATGAACTGCGGAAGACCGGATAAAGCTAAAGTCATTGCTATCCCATAAATTGGATAAACTTGCTGATAAACATAAAAACCTTCGTCGCCGACTAAGTTTTGGAGGGGAATTCGGTAAAGGGCACTTAATACTTTTGCTATGAAAGAAGCAATCGTCAATACAAATGCTCCTTGCATGACGCGCCGCATTTCTTTATGATCCAAATCATTGCTCCTTCCTACGCTGACAGATATTTTTGCTCACGCAACGCTTTGACAAACTTTTGGATTTCCTGAAGCCATACTGCTTCTTCCATTTGGTTGGGGATCGTCAAGCGTATCACCATCTGTTCTTTTTCAACGCCTAGACTGGCTTTTAGTTTTGTCGCTGTCAGTGCTTCGAATAACTGTTCCACACTATAGCGTTTTGTTCCAACTTTACTTAGAGTAAAGACTATATGCGCCTCCTGTTTCCTTATCGTTTCTAGGAGCGCTCGATCGCCATCCATTTTGATCTGCCCAATTGTCAAGAGATGTGCTACTTCTTCTGGATATTCTCCAAAACGGTCGAGCAGATCATCTTCTAGTTCATCTAGCATTTCTTGCGAATCAAGTTCACGAATTCGTTTATAGATCTCGATTTTCTGCCGTTGATCTGCCACGTATGTTTCAGGTAGATACGCATCGACACCGAGGTCGATCTCAACAGTGGTCTTCTCCACTTGACTATTCTTTCCTTGTTTACGAGAAACAGCTTCGCTTAGCATTTGAGAATACATATCGAAACCGACTGCATCAATAAATCCATGCTGCTGAGCACCTAAGAGATTACCTGCACCGCGAATGGAAAGATCCCGCATCGCAATCTTGAATCCAGATCCCAGTTCTGTAAAATCTTTGATTGCCTGAAGACGTTTTTCACTGACTTCGTTAAGGATCTTCTGCTGCTCATACATAAAGTAAGCATATGCGACACGGCTGCTTCTTCCTACCCGCCCTCGCAATTGGTATAACGTGGATAATCCCATATAATCAGCGTTCTCAACGAACAACGTATTTGCGTTCGGGATATCTACTCCTGTTTCAATGATGGTTGTAGTGACAAGAACATCATATTGACCTTCAATAAATTCAAAAAGCGTATTTTCTAATTGCGCCTCTGTCATTTGCCCATGAGCATAACCGATCCGTGCTTCCGGAACGAGTTCTTGGATTTCTTCTACTTTTTGTTCGATCGTTTCTACCCGATTATATAAATAGAATACTTGTCCACCTCGTCCCATTTCTCGATGGATTGCTTCGCGAATAGCCCCAGGATTTTTTTCCATAACATACGTTTGGATCGGATAACGATTCGCAGGCGGTGTTTCGATTACTGAAAGATCCCGCACGCCTAACATCGACATATGCAAAGTTCTCGGAATCGGTGTTGCAGTCAGAGTCAAAACATCCACTTGTGCACGTAACTGTTTCAATCGTTCCTTATGTTTTACACCAAAACGTTGTTCTTCGTCAATGATCAGTAGACCCAAATCGCTAAATTCAATATCTTTTGACAAAATTCGGTGGGTTCCTACAACAATATCAACTTGACCTGTACGCAGTTGTTCGATGGTTTCTTTTTGTTGCTTTCTTGTTCTGAAACGACTTAATAGCCCGATATTTACGGGGAAACCTTCAAATCTTTCCAGCATCGTTTCATAGTGCTGCTGTGCCAAGATCGTTGTTGGAACTAAAAAGGCTACTTGTTTGCTTTCCTTTATCGCTTTAAAGGCCGCTCGAAGCGCTACTTCTGTTTTCCCATAACCAACATCACCTACGAGTAGTCGATCCATTGGTTTTTCTTTTTCCATATCCCGTTTGATCTCCGCTGCACTTCTCAACTGGTCATCAGTTTCAGAGTAGGGGAAGGCATTTTCGAATTCTTTTTGGTAGGCGTCATCAGGTCCAAAAGCATATCCTTTTTCTGACTCTCTTGCGGCATATAATTTGATTAGATCGTCAGCGATATCCTCGATTTTTGAAGAGACTTTTCGCTTGGTTTTCGTCCATTCACTTCCGCCTAGCTTATTGATGCGAGGCGCTTTGGCTTCAGAGGCGACATATTTTTGGATCAGATTCAGTTGAGTAACAGGAATAAACAGTTTGTCGTCGTTTTGATACAAAATAGTCATATAGTCTTGGTGAACGCCATCTACTTCTAGCGTTTCCATCCCAATGTATTTCCCGATACCATGATTGGCATGGACAACGTAATCTCCTGCTTTTAACTCATTATAGCTTTTCAATCGCTCTGCGTTTGTTACTGTTTGACGTCTCGTTTGTTTTTTCGTCGTTTTTTGGAAAATTTCTTTTTCTGTGATAGCTACTATTTTTTCTTGAGGAAGTTCAAAACCAGCCTGCAAAGCTCCTTCAACTAATTGTACCTGTCCTCTGATCAATGCATTTTTTTCTGTTTCTACTACTAATATGTCTTCATCTCGAAGCATTTGTTCTGCTTTGCGTATTCTGTCCTTTGTCGGAATAAAGATCACAACAGTCTGTTTTTGCTTGCGCCAACGGTCCATTTCTGTTTTCAGCAATGGCATTTGTCCGAAGAACTGTTGCATCGTCCGATATTGAAAATTATGGATTGCTTGGAAACGAAGATTTCCCATCCCTTTTTGGAAGAGTGAGAAAAAGGTTGTGGTGAACTTTTCCTTCTGCACGATTTTTTGTATATCTGCTGAAAATGTCTGCTCAGAAAACACCCGCAATTCGCTGATTTTTTGAGTCTGCCATTCTGCCGCTTCCCTTTCGATTTCCCGATTTGTTTCCATGATTCGCTGATAATCATCAACGACTAGTAAACTATTTGAAGGGAAATAATCCAAGATCGTCACAGATTCTTGGTAAAGAAGATCTGAGTAGAATTTTGCTTCTTCTGTCGGGACACCTGCTTGCCAGCTTGAAGTCAGCTGACCGAAGTAATCTTGCAAAAACTCGCGGTCTGCTTCTTCTGTGGTCGCAGCAAGCCGTTTTTCTAGCATTTTTTGCATTTGCTCTATTCCATGTTCTAGATCCTCTGGTCCGTAGACTTGTTCACTCGTTGGGGAAACCCAGATTTCTTCCGTTTTTTCGATTGAGCGTTGTGTTTCTGCTTCAAAATACCGCATAGAATCTATCTCTACATCAAATAGTTCTACACGAACAGGATAGGTTGTCGTTAACGGGTAAATATCGATAATGCTTCCTCGAATACTGAATTCTCCCGGTTTTGCGACCATCTCTTCTCGTACATAGCCCATCAAAGTCAATTGGCGAGGAAGATTTTCCACGTCTATCTCATCACCAATATGCCAATTCAATTGCGCCTGTAGCCAAGTTTTCTTATTCGGCAGTCGTTTGTGCAAAGATGCGACTGGCAACAAATAGATACCTGCTTTTTTTTCTTGAAGTGCGTTAAGCGTTGCAACTCTCTCGCCTCGCGCTTCTGGAGAAGAAAAGGCCATTTCAGCAGAAAGCACTTCATCCACTGGAAATAAATGGATCTGATCTTGCGGAATCACATGTTGCAGATCTTCTGCTAACTGATTCGCATAATACAAATTTGGCATCAGAATAATCATGTTTTTATTTGTTTTCTTAAACGCTCGAGCAAATAGAAGTGTTTTCGCTGAGCCCGCTAATCCTGTGATTAGTTGTCTAGGCATTTTTTCTTCTAAATTGCTGACCCATTCTTTTACTTGCGGATCTTTTCCGACTAATTGAATAATATCCATTCCTTTTCCTCCTTCCTCAATTGAATCGATTCATCGCATCCACGAACGAATGCCCTTCTATGAGATATTCGACTGCTTTAACAGATTGACACATGCTTTCTTCTATCAAAGGCTGATTTTCTTTGCTGAAAGGACTAAGCACATGCTGGACTACTGTTTTTTTCCCTTCTGGCCTGCCGATTCCCACCTTGATTCGATCAAAGACATTCGTATTCAAATGGGAAATAATACTTTTGATACCGTTATGCCCGCCGGCACTTCCCTTTTGACGGAGCCGGATTTTTCCCACTGCCAGATCCAAATCATCGTAGATTACGACTAATTCCTCTGGATAAATCCCAAAATAAGTCATTAGTGGGCCGACTGCACGACCAGATTCATTCATGAATGTTTGTGGTTTGACTAAAAGGATCTTTTCTCCATTATGAAAAAATTCGGCAACTTCTGCTTCGAACGGATTTTTTTTGAAAGTAGCTTGATGCTCGCGTGCAATTTTATCCACGACCATAAAGCCGATATTGTGTTTTGTATATTGGTATTTGGTACCTGGGTTTCCTAACCCGACGATCATTTTCATTTTTGTTTTCCACCTAATTCTAAAAAGCAGCACAAAAGGCTGGACTGCTAATTAGCGGTCCAGTCCATCGAGCTTTTTTCTTTTTTATACTTGTCAATGCATAGTATAACACAAAACAAGGCGTTTCGGCTAAAAGAGAATCGTTAATAAATGATAAAGAAATTAAAAATTTCTTCAAAGTTTAATGAAATAATTGATATATAAAAATAGTGAAATAACGCACATGTAAGCTTTTACATATAATACAACCTTGTTATCTGTTATATTTTATAGCCAAATAGCGTGACATGGGGCTTGAGAAATGTTAGCATAAGCATGGGAAAAAACAAATCAATGGAAGGATTGATACTAAATGACTGCAGCTGCAGAAAAAAAAGATCATCAAAAAGTTATTCTTGTTGGAGACGGCGCCGTAGGTTCTAGCTATGCCTTTGCTCTAGTTACTCAAAATATCGCTCAAGAAGTAGGTATTGTGGATATCAATACTGCTAAAACTGAAGGAGACGCAATTGACTTGTCTCACGCTTTGGCATTTACTTCACCTAAAAAAATCTATTCTGCTACTTACGCAGACGCACATGATGCTGACTTAGTTGTTATTACAGCTGGCGCACCACAAAAACCAGGTGAAACTCGTTTAGACTTAGTAAACAAAAACCTAAAAATCAACCGCGATGTTGTCACACAAATCGTTGAATCAGGATTTAACGGTATCTTTTTAGTTGCCGCTAACCCAGTAGATATTTTGACTTACTCAACTTGGAAATTCTCAGGTTTCCCTAAAGAACGCGTAATCGGTTCAGGTACCTCTCTTGACTCAGCTCGTTTCCGTCAAGCACTTGCGGAATTAGTTGACGTTGATGCACGTAACGTCCATGCTTACATCTTAGGTGAACACGGAGATTCAGAATTCCCAGTTTGGTCACATGCAAATGTTGCCGGCTTGCAAATCTATGAATGGGTAAAAAACAACCCAGAAATCGATGAAGAAGCTATGGTTAACCTATTCTTTGGCGTACGTGACGCTGCTTACACAATTATCGAGAAAAAAGGCGCTACTTTCTATGGTATCGCAGTAGCATTAGCACGTATCACTCGTGCCATCTTAGATGATGAAAATGCTGTTCTTCCTTTATCAGTATTCATGAATGGCGAATATGGATTGAACGACATCTACATTGGTGCACCTGCTGTTATCAACCGTCAAGGTATCCAAAAAGTAATCGAAATTCCTTTAAGTGACAGCGAGCAAGACCGTATGGCTGCTTCTGCTAAGCAATTAAAAGAAATTCTAGATGAAGCTTTTGCTAAACTAGACGCTGAATAATCTTTGAACATGACGGAAAACATCTATTCGGTGTTTTCCGTTTTTTTATTTTATCACCCTTATGGTTTCTAAATTTTTTCATAAAGTAGAGATAACCTTCGTCTTTTCCTCTAAATTATGCTATCATGAGACCGTTCCACCCTAAACTTTTACTTAAGGAGTTGTCGATATGACAAGATCTTCGCATCGAAAAAAATCGAAACATGTTGCTTTGCTTTCAGTTCTTGGTGTTCTCTTAGTGCTGATCAGCTTTTATACCTATCGCAGTACATACTACACAAAGCATTTTTTGCCGAATACAGAAATAAATGGAATAAATGTCAGCAATCTAACAGTCGAAAAAGCAAATGAAAAATTAAAAGAAGCTTATTCTGATAAAAAACTGGCTATTAAAGAAGATGGAAAAGTCTGGCAGGAAGTACCAAAATCCGAGCTCGGCTACAAAGATGATTTCACTTCGGAGCTTTCTCCGATCCTAAATGAACAAAACGGATGGACTTGGGGAATGACTTATGTCTCAGCGGCAGAAAAACAAGAAATAGATCCTGTCAGTCAAAACCACCAAAAACTAGACACTACCGTTCAGACATTGACAACTAAGCTGACTGATTTGAACAAAGACCGGACACCTACTACTGATGCAACGATCGAAAAAGCAGGTGACTCTTTCGTTATCAAGCCTGAAGTCAATGGAAATACGATCGACGTCGATGCTGCGGTCAAACAATTAAAAAGTGCGGTAAACTCTGGTAAAGATACAATTGAATTGACTGAATTCAAAGAAAAACCAAAAGTAACATCTGAAGACAGCTCACTGAAAGAACAACTCGCATCCATGAATGCTATCGCAAATGTAAAAGCTACTTACAGTATAAACGGTGAGACTTTCCAGATCCCATCAAGTGATATTATGAGTTGGCTGACCTACAATGATGGAAAAGTCGATTTAGATACAGAACAAGTACGTCAATATGTAACAGATTTAGGCACAAAGTATAACACAAGTACGAATGACACAAAATTTAAAAGTACAAAAAGAGGAGAAGTTACGGTCCCAGTTGGCACTTACAGTTGGACGATCCAAACAGACAGTGAGACAGAAGCATTGAAAAAAGCGATTCTGGCAGGCCAAGATTTTACTCGTTCACCCATTGTGCAAGGTGGCACAACCGCTGATCATCCATTGATCGAAGATACGTATATCGAAGTTGATCTGGAGAACCAGCATATGTGGTATTACAAAGACGGAAAAGTGGCCCTTGAAACAGATATCGTTTCCGGAAAGCCAACTACACCTACACCTGCTGGAGTCTTCTATGTTTGGAATAAAGAAGAAGATGCAACTTTAAAAGGAACAAATGACGATGGAACACCTTACGAGAGTCCGGTAAACTACTGGATGCCGATTGACTGGACAGGTGTTGGTATCCACGATTCAGACTGGCAACCTGAATACGGTGGAGACTTATGGAAAACCCGCGGTTCACACGGCTGCATCAACACCCCACCAAGTGTAATGAAGGAATTATTCGGGATGGTCGAAAAAGGAACGCCTGTATTGGTCTTCTAACAAAAATAATATATAAAAAGAAAGCACCCGTACGATTGGTACAGGTGCTTTCTTTTTATTATCTAACAATGTGCTACTTACATTTCAGCAGCAGTAAAGACTTCTGAAACATCATCATCGTCTTCTAGCTTATCTACTAGACGTTCCAATTGCTCTTTTTGTTCCTCATTTAAATCAATCGTCGTTTGTGGAATCATCGTCAATTCTGCTTGCGCCAAAGTGAACTCTTTTTCCAACTCATCTCGTACAGCAGCAAAATCTTCTGGTGCAGTATAAATCTCGAATACTTCAGGAGAAGTTTGCAGATCTTCTGCCCCCGCCTCTAATACATCCTCAAACATCGTCTCTTCATCAACAGTCAACCCATCGCGTTCAATAGCGATATATCCTTTGCGGTCAAACAAGTAACTGACTGAACCCGTTTCTCCCAGTGATCCACCGTTTCGAGTAAAAGCTACTCGGACATTTGTCGCTGTCCGATTACGGTTATCTGTCAATGCATGGACTAAGATTCCTACTCCACCCGGACCATATCCTTCATACGTGATTTCATCGTAATTCGTTTCATCTACGGCACTCGTAGCCTTTTTAATCGCCCGTTCCACATTGTCGTTAGGCATATTTGCAGCTTTTGCTTTGTCCACAACAAGCCGCAAAGCTGGATTCATAGATGGATCAGGACCGCCTGCTTTAGCTGCCATATAAATTTCACGAGAAAGTTTCTGAAAGACTTTCCCTCGTTTTGCATCTTGGGCATTTTTTCTTCCTTGGATATTATGCCATTTACTATGTCCTGACATGATTTTTCCTCCCTTGTTCTTTTGAGAATACACTTCTATTCTAGTACTATTTCACAAAAAAACAAAGCCACAGCCAATCTATAAACGCTTCTTGAATGCCGCAAAAAGCACACATAATATCACAGCAGTCAGAGCACCGATCGAATCCAACATGACATCTTGGAACATAGGTGTTCGTCCACCGGTCATCATCTGATGGAATTCGTCCAAACCTGCGTACCCTGTTGCTGAAAGCCAAGCAAGGATCGCTGTCAGCCACCAAATTTTTAGCTTGGGGAAAACACCTAAAAACAAGCTGCCTCCCAAAATAAAATAGGTACCGAAATGTGCGCCCTTCCTTAAAAAGAACTCTAAAAATTTGGCGTAGCCCAGATGGTCGATACTCACCATACTTCCACCATAATTAAAACGTATACCCGCTAATGTGTCTTTAAATGGCTGATTAGGCAGCCAGCTTTCTAATCGCGAAACTTGTGATTGCTGTCCGTAAGTTTGAGAAGAACTGTAAAATAAGATTATAACGACTATCAGTGCGATTACTAAATAAATATTTCCGTTTTTCATTTGTTTTTTTGAAGAATTCATAAGTCACCTCTGTATTTTATCTTAGACTTTTTTTGAAGAAACAACAATCATTTTCATAGAGACTTCTTCCATAAAAAAGTGCTATACTTAATTTTGTATTACAATATGAAGGGAGTTTTTTCATGAGTTATTCATTAAATTGGAATCTAGATTCTATTTTTTCCGGAGGCAGTCATTCTGATGCTTTGAACCAACGGATGAAGCAATTGGAAGACCAAATGAACGAGTATTATCACCGCGTAACAAAATGGTCACCTAGTTCTGACAATGCAGAGCAGTTAAACGCTATTCTTCAATTGCAAGAAACGATTACGAATGGTTTTACCCAATGCAGCAGCTATATTACTGCATTGCTTTCTGCCAATGTCAATGATTCAGATGCAAAGGTCTTATCAGGCAAGCTTTACGCAATGCTGCCTCGTCTGCAATCAGCCGAAACTGTATTGTCAAAGAAATTTGCAGAAATATCTGATAATGATTGGAATCAGATGCTTTCTCAATCTTCGTTTGAAACAATTGCTTTTCGTTTAAACGAGATTCGTCGTGATGGCTCACAATTATTATCAGAAGCTGAAGAAAACATTATAAATACGCTTTCTTTAGATGGTCTAAATGCTTGGAGCAGTCATTATGATACGATTGTAGCCAGCATTTCGATTCCCTTCGAACAAGATGGACAAGTAGTCGAATTATCTGCTGGACAAGCCTTCAATAAGATGATGGGCGATCCAGATCCAAAAGTCAGAGAAACACTTTTCGCAGCATGGGAAGAAGCCTGGAAAGAAAAGGCACCCCTCTTCACGGATACTTTGAATCATTTAGATGGTTTTAGACTTTCTGACTATGAACTTCATGGTGTCACAGATTTTCTACAAAAACCATTAGAGTACAATCGGTTGAAGAAAGAAACATTGTCTGTCATGTGGGATACAATCCAGAAAAACAAACAACCCCTTGTTAATTACTTGACTAGAAAAGCTAATCTTTTCGGTAAAGAAAAAATGGAATGGCAAGATCAAGATGCACCTATTATTTTAGGCGATTTGAAAGAAAAAACCTTTAGTTTTGACGAAGCAGCAGCATTTATTATCGAAAACTTTAACAAATTCAGTCCAAAAATGGCTAAATTTGCCCAATCTGCTTTTGAAAAGAGCTGGATCGAAGCAGAAGATCGTCCTGGGAAACGTCCTGGTGGTTATTGTACTGAGTTACCAGAAACAAAAGAATCAAGGATCTTTATGACCTACAGTAATTCTGTTAATGAGGTTGCGACACTTGCTCATGAACTAGGACATGCTTTCCATAGCAGCACGATGTGGGATTTACCTTCTTTAAATCGCGAATATGCCATGAATGTCGCAGAAACAGCAAGTACATTCGCAGAACTGATCGTAGCCGATGCTACATTAAAAGTCGCAAAAACAAAAGAAGAAAAAATCAATTTGCTAGATACAAAACTGCAAAATGCTTTAGCTATGTTCATGAATATCCATTCCCGATTCATTTTTGAAAATCGATTCTATGAAGCACGGCAAGAAGGATTAGTCTCAGAAGATAAGATCACAGAGATGATGGTTGAGGCGCAAAAAGAAGGCTATCAAGGAGCTTTAGCTACTTACCATCCATATTTCTGGGCTGCAAAATTGCATTTCTTTATTGATGACGTACCGTTTTATAACTTCCCATACACATTTGGCTACCTCTTTAGTTTGGGCATCTATGCTTACGCCAACCAAAAGGGAGCAAATTTTGAAGAAGAATATATCCATTTACTACGCGATACTGCCTCAATGACGACGGAAGATCTTGCGAAGAAACATTTGAATGTCGATCTTACCCAACCAGATTTTTGGCAAGCAGGTATCGACATGGTGACTGAAGATATCCAAACGTTCATGGAATTGACAGAAGAATTTATCTGATTTCTATTTTATCACAATAAAAAAAGAGTTAGTCCAGAATGGGCTAACTCTTTTTGATTAATCATTCTTACATGCTGACAGCAAAGTCAGGGGCAAACCATTGAACTGAACCAACTTTTACGCTTTCGCCTGGTTGAGGAGCATGGATATATTGTCCTCCGCCTAAAGCAATCGCTACGTGGTAAGTTCCGCCTTGTGACCCCCAGAATAACAAGTCTCCAGCTTTTGCTTGAGAAACTGAAATTTTTGTTCCAGCTGATTCTTGAGGAACTGTCCAACCACCGATGTCACGACCAGTTACTTGCATGTAAACATAGCGTGTGAACCCTGAGCAGTCAAAGCCACTTGGATCTTTACCGCCCCAAACATATGGAGTACCAATATATTTGTAAGCTTCTGCTACGATTGCTGCACCATTCACACTTCCAGAAGGAGCTGGAGCAGGTGTTACAGGTTTTGGTTGTTCAGGTGTTGGTGTTGGCGTTGGAGCCGGAGTACTACTTCCTGTGCCGTTTCCTGTATCAACACTTTGATCTGTTGATGGTGTTGTAGGCGCAGGTGTTGTTGATTCTTCTGTTGCTGAAGATTCAGGCACTGTTGTTGATTCTTCTGTTGCTGAAGATTCAGGCGCTGTTGTTGATTCTTCTGTTGCTGAAGATTCAGGCGCTGTTGATTCTTCTGTTGAAGATTCAGGTGTTGTTGATTCTTCTGTTGCTGAAGATTGTGTAGCTGATGATGATTCTTCAGTCATTGAAGATTGTGTAGCTGATGATTCTTCTGTTGCTGAGCTTTGTGCAGTAGATGAAGCTTGAGTAGCTTGTGCTTCAGCCTCTGCTTGTTCGCGTGCTTCTTTTTCAGCTTTTTCTTGTGCAGCTTGTTGACGAGCTTGTTCTGCTAGACGTTGTTGTTCACGAATACGAGCTTGCTCTGCTTCAGCTTCTGCTTTTTGACGGTTCAAGTCAGCTTTCTTGTCTTCAGCAGTTGCTTGTTCAGCAGCTAATGAAGTTTTCAGTACGTTCAAATCAGCTTGTTTAGATAAAAGATCGCCTTTTTGAGATTCCAAAGCAGCTTGGTTTTCAGCTAATTCTTTTAGTTTAGCATCGTTTTCAGCTTTTTTGTCTTCTACAGCTTTTTTATCTTGTTTTTGTTGTTCCATCAAGTCGTTGTTTGCTTTTACCATCGTTGTCATTGCTTGAACGCGTCCAATAGCATCTGCTAATGAATCAGCATTCAATACAGCATCGATGTAGTTTGAGCTTGTGTTGCTTACTTGTGCTTCGCGTGCTTGTTTTTGGATTGTATCTTCACGTTTTTCAATACGTTCTTGTAAATCTGCAATGTCTTTTACTAATTGTGCAGATTCTTGACGCAATGTATCTTGTTTTGCTAATAGGTCTTGTGCTTGTGTGTTGATTTCAGAAACTTGGCTTTCTAAGGCATCGATTTGTGATTGTGCATCTGCTTGTTGATTTTTCAAGTCTGCAATCTTTTGATCTTGCTGTTGTATCTGAGAATCAAAATCGTCCGCCGCGGCAGCGATCGGTGATGCTACGGCAGTCAAGGTCATTGAACATACCATTACTGCTGATATTAAACTCTTTTTCACTCTTCATTCCTCCGACTGGCTTAATTTAATAAATATCTAAATATATTTAAGTCTTTCTTAACGATATAAAAATTGTACCATAGCAGTGTGTCAACGATATAATAGTTATGTTACAAAAATGTTTCAAAACAACTTTTAAAAATGACAAAACTGTTCGTTTCAGAAAATGATCATGAAAAAGCCGCGTTAAGTCTAGCATTTCTTAAGATAACAACGATTCTTTTTCGCTTTCGACCTAAAAATAAAAAAAGAAATTATTCATCACTGAATAATTTCTTAAAGGGAAAAATGAATAATACAAATATAATCATGTTCAACAGCAGTGTAGGTCCTAAAAACCTTGTAATAAAATACGTGTTATTTACTACTGCTAATTTAAAAATCAACTGGACCACCATCGTAAACAATTCATAACCCGTGACAAAGATGATCATACTGAAAAATTCAGTAAAGATGTTGACATGGATAACGTCTTTCATTACATACATCAACCATACAATTAAAGGGAGAGCTACTGCATAGATACCGATAACGCCAATATAGTAAGCGTCATAGATAGCCCCGAGAACAATCGTGGTAATCAGTAAATAACGTTTTTCAAACGCCATACTGCAACATAATAATGCCAATATCAGAAAGTGGGCATTTGACATATAGGTGCCTTTCGACCACTCCCCTAGCATTCTTGTTAAATGACCATCTATCAACATCAAAAAGAACAAAACGATTGGCAGATAGTACTTCATTGTTTCTTTCTTCAACATGGACTAATCCTCCGCTAGCCGTTGGACAATCGTCACAACTGACACGTCATACATTTCTGCATAAGGTTTCACATAAACTTCCCGATCCAGCCCATAACTATCTGGTTTCGTTTTAATAACCGTACCGATCGGCAAGTTAGCTGGAGAATTCCCTCCAAGACCGGATGTCTGGACAACATCCCCTTCTTTTATATCCGTATCACCAGTTAATTGGGTCACCACTAAGGCATGGAGCTTTTCATCATAGTTTTTAAGCAAACCAAACGCTTCGCCATTAGCCGAAGATACCCGTACTGGAAAATGATTGGAGCTTTCATTAGAGGATGACAGTAATTCGATTTTAGACGAAGCCGTATTGACCTCGATCACTCGGCCAATCAATCCTTTTTGCGACATGACTGCCATATTTGCTTCGATACCGTCTTTAGAACCCTTGTCTACGATCAGCATGTCCTGCCAACTGTCAGGCGAACGAGTAATGACATTTGCCGTTACTTTTTCGTAACTAGTCAGCGTCTGATTCAACTCAAGTTCTTTTTTCAACGCTTCGATTTCTCTCTCGTAATTCTTGTTTTGCTGTGAAACGTCATCATAGCTATCGATTTTTTCTTTTAGCCGCTCATTTTCGGCATAAGTTGAAAAAAGATTATGGACAGAATCTACTCCATTTCGTACCCACCGTACTGGGGCAGAGATTGTTTTATCAACCATTGCAACACTGTCATTAACGATGGATTGGAAGAAATTGGGCTTTCCTTCATTCGCTCGCTGCGCAGCGGTCACACTTAGTATCGTCACCACGATGATAACAATAACCAAGGTAATAATAATATTTTTATTAGGATTGAACTTCTTCACAAAGACACCTCGAATTAATTAGACTCTTGTGTTCAATTTTATCACTAAATGCCGTGAAACAAAAGGTAAGTTGCTCCTCTTAAGCTTTTTTTTAGCAAATAATAGATTCTGTCATTTTTAGCCTGAAAGACAAATTTTTTTATTTGTTTATGGATCAATCTTTGCTTTGAATAACTGCAATCATACCATCTGAAAAAGAAAATTCTGCGGTATCTGAAAGAAATTCGTTACTTGCATAAGATGTCGGATATTCTACTTCTTTATTTTCCAATACATACTTGCTGCCTTTTAATGTAAGATTCGAGACGGGAGTCAAGCAGCAATAAGCTAAATACTTCATATCTGGTATCTGTCTTACTATATGCTCTCCAGGCAAATAATAAGACAAATAATTTTGACAATCTCTGATAATAAGCTGATGGGCAAAGGGTTTGAAGCGAGGTTCCATACCTAACCAGAGATTGGCTAAAAGATGATCCAATCTTCCGCCCGTAGCTCCAATCAAAGTGACTTCCGCTTGCGGGTAACGTTCAAATGTTTTTAAGATACCTAACTGTGTATCTGTATCGTCTTTTTCTGCAGGGGAACGGGTATACTCTTTGGCTTTTGCAAATACTTCCTTCTGCTCTTCGTTCGACAATGAATCAAAATCACCCACTGCCAGATCTACTGGGTAGCCTGCTTGAAGCAGGTACAGCGCACCACGGTCTATCCCGACATAGGCATCGTATTTGGACAGCAGAGACTGCGGCCAGTTTTGCGGATTACCTCCAGCAGCTAATAAAATTTTCATTTAGTCTAATGCCTCTTTTAATCGTTCGATTTGTCCGACTGGATTTTCGGCTCCATAGATATATGATCCTGCAACGAAGACATCCGCCCCTGCATCTTTACAGATTTTTGCTGTTTCTGGAACGATTCCGCCATCTACTTCGATTGCATAAGTCCAATTGTTCTCTCTACGTAGATCAGCGAGTTCCGTAATTTTTTCTACTGTTTCTTCAATAAAGCTTTGTCCGCCGAACCCAGGATTGACAGTCATGACTAGTACTTGATCAGCCAAAGGCAAAACATGTTTGATCATGGAGACTGGTGTTCCTGGATTGATAACTACTCCAGCTTTAACTCCTAAGCTTTTTGTCATTTGAAGTGCCCGATGAATATGAGGAGTTGCTTCGACGTGGACAGTAATGATATCTGCTCCAGCTTTTGCAAATGCTGGAATGTAGTTTTCTGGATCAACGATCATCAGATGGACGTCTAACGGTAATTTAGTAACAGGACGGATTGCCTGAACAATATTTGGCCCTAATGTGATATTTGGGACAAATTGGCCATCCATTACATCTACGTGGATGTAATCTGCGCCTCCTTTTTCCACTAACTCAATGTCTCTTTGTAAATTGGCAAAATCTGCACTCAAAATGGATGGTGCTATCTTCATTCTTGTTTCCTCCTATTTTCGTTTACCTTCTTTTTTTGCATACATTGGTTTTCTTTTTTCGATTTCTTGTAAGAATTGCAAATAATTGTCGTAACGTGTCTGTGCGATACCACCTGTTTCTACTCTATGTTTTACTTCGCAGCCAGGTTCTTTAGCATGCATGCACTCTCTAAATTTGCAATGGACAGAAGCTTCTACAAATTCAGGAAATTGTCTCGGCAGTTCTCCTGCTTCAATTGTCAAAAAGTCAATCGAGCTAAATCCTGGTGTATCTGCTACTAACCCGCCATAGATAGGAATCAGTTCCACATGACGTGTTGTATGCCGTCCTCTTCCAAGTGCATCAGAAATCTCTCCTGTTGCTAAATTCAGTTCCGGTGATATTTGATTCAGTAGCGTCGATTTTCCTGCTCCAGACTGACCCATAAAGACCGATAGCCGTTCTGGGAAGTAACGGATCAGTTCTGTCGTATCACCCGTATGATTGGGTACAATCACCGGATAGCCTATTTTAGTATAGGTTTGCTTGATCTCTTCGATTTTTTCTGGGTCGTCTGACAAGTCGGTCTTTGTCAAAAAAATAATCGGTTCGATCGACTCGTATTCCAAGGTAACTAGAAAGCGGTCAAGTAGATTATAAGAAAATGCAGGCTCTACGATACTTGTGACAATGATTCCAAGATCAACATTTGTGACTGGTGGGCGAACTAATTGATTTTTTCTCGGCAAGATTTCCAGAAGATAGCCGTCTGTTTGATTTTCACTCTCAAAGATCACCTGATCTCCGACAAGCGGCGTGATTTTCCGATTCCGGAAATTTCCTCTTCCTCTTGTTTGATAGGTCTCTCCGTTTGCGTATACATAGTAAAAACCGCTGATTGCTTTTCTGATTTGTCCTTTGATAAGTGCCACCTCCGTTTTTGTTTATTTTACCATACGAAGAGGAAAGTAGGTGTTATTCCATGCAAACTTCTCAAAGTATATGGCTTGAAAATTGATCAAAAGAGATAGAAACACAAAAAAGAGAATGCAACAAATCAATGTCGCATTCCCTTCTGATATATTTTATTCAGCACTTATTTTGAACTTTCTGAGGTGCTAGCTGATGAACTTGTGGAGCTGGAAGATTCTTCTTTTGAAGAGTTGCTTGTGCTACTGGAGCTACTTGAGCTGCTAGAACTGTCTGAAGAGTCTTTTTCAGAACTAGAAGACGCTGGATCTGGTCCTTTAGAGTAAATTACGTTCACAACCATTCCTTTGGTAATTGTCGTTCCTGCCCCTGGTACTGTACGAATCACTTTATCTTTATCCACCGTGTTTGAATATTCGGAAGTCTCATGCCCGATATATTCTGCACCGACACTAGCTAAATAACTTTGTGCTTCGCTTTTTGTATAGCCGGAGATATCATTCAATTTAGGCTCTGTTCCTTGGCTTACGACAAAATTGATGTAAGTTTCTTCTGCTACAACTTCACCCGAGGCTGGATCCTGACTGATGATCGAACCTGATGGTACAGTGTCGCTATAGTCATAAGTAGCACTAATATTATTGATATTGAATCCTTGTGTAACAAGCCAATTACGAACAGTTTCGTAGTTTTCTCCTACATGACTACTCAAAGTCACTGTTTCTGGTCCTTTGCTGACTGTGAAAGTAATCGTGTCTGTTTTAGGATCGACTTCTGTATCTTCTGATGGAGATTGCGAAATGATCATTCCGCTTTCTACCTCTGAACTGAATTCCTCTTCTTTTTGAATCAAGTCAGCAGAAAACCCTAATTCTTTCAAACTTGCTTCGGCATCTTCATAACTTTTACCACTGTAATCATCTAATTTGATTTTTTTCGTGCCGCTACTAATATACAGAGTGACTTCGCGTTTTTGCTTGACTGTCGTTCCCGCTGCCGGGTCTGTCTTCACTACATTACCTTCTTCGATTTTGTCATCTGCAATTTCTTCTGTTTTTGTTGCTACTTCTAATTTCGCTTTTGCGAGTGTTTCTCTAGCAGAAGCTTCAGAAAGATCAGAAACATCAGGAACAACAACTTCTCCTCGCCCGCCAGAAGCAAAGAATACAGCTGTTCCGATTCCTAAAACAGCAAGAATAGCTAATAGGATCAGCCACCATTTTTTCTGTCCTTTCTTTTTAGGATCAGGCAGAACTTCTTCCTCCTCTGGTAAGGTTTCGTTTTCTGGCTTGTCTTTTGGCAGAGGCATAGATTTGAATGAATCAGGCATTGGTGCATCTTCCGTAAGGGGTGTGATAACTTTTGTTTCATTATCCATCACATGAGGCTGCCATTTTTCTTCGTTTGCACGAGCTGGTGATAATACTGTAGAAAGATCATCAGACATTTCCTCGGCTGACTTATAACGGTCTGCAGGTTCTTTAGCCGTTGCCCGTAAAATCACGTTTTCCAGTGCTTGTGGCACATTTGGATCAAGTGCTTTTATAGATGGAAGATCATCTTGAAAATGTTTTAAAGCAATTGTTACAGCAGATTCACCATCAAACGGTACGCTACCCGTCAACATCTCATAAAGGATGATCCCTAAAGCATAAATATCTGACTGCTTCGTTGCCATACTTCCTCTGGCCTGCTCAGGGGACAGATAATGAACAGATCCTAGCATCGTATTCGTCTGCGTGATCGATGTTTCAGATAAAGCGATAGCAATCCCGAAATCCGTGATTTTTACAACACCTTCATTATCGATCAGTACGTTTTGGGGTTTCAAATCTCGGTGGATGATTTGATGGTTATGAGCTAAAGAAATAGCAGAAAGGATCTGCTGCATAATATTTACTGCTGTTTCATAAGGAACAGGATAATGTGTTTGGATATATCGTTTCAAGTCCATTCCTTTGACGTATTCCATCACCAGATACTGCATGTTGTCTTCTTCACCAACATCGTAAACACTAACAATGTTTGGATGAACGAGTTCTGTTGCTGCTAAAGCTTCTCTCTGAAATCGTCGAATCGCAGTCTGGTCATTTTGAAAGTCAAATCGTAAGACTTTAACTGCTACATCACGATCCAAGATTAAATCGTGCGCCAAAAATACATTTGCCATACCACCGCTACCGATATTTCCAGTGATTTGATAACGGCCATTTAATTTTTTGCCCAACTCGATCATACACTGTCCTCCTTATATTCGATAAGAAGAACGGTGATATTATCCGCTCCGCCTGCTTCATTGGCACGATCAATCAGCTCAGTTACTTTATGAGACAATGGGCCTTCTTGATTGATGATCGTTCCTATTTCTTCTTCAGACAGCATGTTCGTCAAGCCATCTGAACATAACAGCAGTCGATCTTTTAGTTGCCAAAGATGAGTAGAAACATCTACTTCGACTGTTCCAGGCATGCCGACAGAACGTGTTAAAATATTTTTCCTTGGATGGTTCACTGCCATTTCTTCGCTGATTTCTCCTGATTTGACTAGTTCATTGACTAAAGAATGATCCTCCGTCAATTGCATGATTTTATCTTCACGAATCAAATAAGCTCTGCTATCCCCAACATTGGCAATCGTGAACCAGTCATCTGACAGAGCGGCCGCTACGATTGTTGTTCCCATACCGTTATATTCCGGCTGTTCTTGTCCACGCTGATAAATCAGCATATTTTCTTCTTGAATCGATTGAATGAACCATTGGGCGATTTTTTCATCGTCAACAGCTTCTTGTTTTTCCCAAGCTTCGCCTAGATTCGTTACCGCCATCTGACTGGCAATGTCTCCGGCACGATGACCACCCATCCCGTCTGCTAATACAGCAAGCTTGAGACCTGAACGGCTGGTAAATACACTGGCATAGTCTTGATTTGTGTTACGTCGTCTTCCTACATCTGATTGATATTCAATCTGCATTTTTTCACCTCATTACTTTTTGCGCAAACAACAAATGAAAAATCCATCTGTGTAAAACTGATGCGGATACAAAGTCAACATTTTCTCTTCGATTGATGATTGTAGCATAGGATTGGTCAAAACATCAATCCTCTCAAAATCAGGGTGTCTTTCCAAGAAAGCAGAAACAACGTCTTGGTTTTCTTCTTTTAAGATCGTACAAGTGCTATAAGTCAGAATACCGGAAGACTTTAAAGTTGGTGCGCAGCTTTCTAAAATTTCCAATTGGATTTTTGGTAAATTCGCTAATTCATCCGGCTGTTTTTTATAACGAATATCTGGTTTTCGCCGAAGCAGCCCAAGACCTGAACAAGGCGCGTCTACTAAAATCCGATCAAACTGCTCTGCTTCGAACTGTTTACTGACTTCTCTAGCATCCATCTTTTGAGCGTAGACAGCAGAAGAGACACCTAGACGTGCTGCATTATCTTCAATGAGTTTGACTTTGTGTTCGTGTACATCTAAAGCGACCACTTCTCCACCGCATGACGGATCTAAAAAAGAAGCAATATGCGTCGTCTTACCTCCGGGTGCTGCACAGGCATCTAAGACATGATGTTCAGGCTCGATTTGCATAGACGGCGCTACAAGCATCGAACTTTCATCTTGGATCGTCATGACGCCATCGTGGAACAATGAGCTAGAAGCTAAATGCCCTTTTTTCGCTACTATACCGTATGGACTGACTTGGCTTTTTTCAGCTGTGATCTCTTCTTCTTGCAAAACAGTGATGGCCTGATCTCTGGAAAGTCGGCGTGTATCTACTCGGGCACTAGCATGGCTAGGCTGATATAGCGATAAACCGAGCTTTTCAGTTTCTTCGTATCCGATTTGATCCACCAGTCGTTTCGTCATCCATAGAGGCAGGCTGATTTTGACAGAAAGTCTTTCGATAGGATCAGCAATGCCTTGCAGATCTGGTGCTCCTTGACGCTGATAATTCCTCAAGACACCATTTACAAATTTCCCTGTCCCAGGATTTCCTTTTACTTTTGCGATTTCGACCGCCTCGTTTAAAATAGCATGTGCAGGGACTTTATCTAAAAATTCTAATTGGTATACAGAAAGATAAAGAAGCGTCTTGACCCAGTCATCCACTTTTTTTGCTTTAGCGATCAATGGTGCAACGTAAAATTCCAATAGTCGCTGATGGCTAATCGTACCATAGATCAATTCTGTAAATAAACCCACATCTTTTTGATTTAGCTCGCTTTGTTTGATCATCTCATTCAACAAAAGATTCGAGTAGGCGCCACCCTTGTTCACTCGCTCTAATGTCAGTAATGCCATATATCGTACTGATTTTTTCATTTTTTTAGGGATTTTTTTCATTATTTCACCTGCTGACCAATCTGAACTTGCTGACCGCTTCCGTTAAGGAAATCATGTACGGCCTGTTTTCCTTTACCAGCTGGCTGTAATTCATTGATGGCTAAGACGGTCTGTTTACCGCAAGCAATCCATAGATTTTTTTTGTCTTTCCGGATGATCGTACCAGGTGCTTTGTCTGTAGTTTCTGCCAATACTTCAACCGATAATAATTTCCAGCGTATGCCCTCATAGGTCGTGAATGCAATTGGCCAAGGACGCATTCCGCGTACTTGGTTGTCAATTTCTTCTGCAGTTTTATGCCAATCGATTGCTTCTTGTTCCCGTGTGATGTTTGGCGAAAAAGTTGCTTCTGACTCGTCTTGAGGTACTGGTTTTTGTCCATCCAAAATATTGGGCAATGTTTCTAGCAATAGCTTTCTTCCTAAAAGGCTAAGCTTTTCAAACATCGTCCCTACATCATCTTGTTTAGTGATTGGTATGCTTTCTTGCGCATAGATTCCGCCTGCATCCATTTTTTTGATCATTTCCATGATCGTTACACCAGTTTCTTTCTCCCCATTCATGATGGCATAATGAACAGGCGCACCTCCCCGATATTTAGGAAGTAAAGAAGCATGGACATTGATTGCCCCTAATTTTGGTACTTGCAATAACTTTTCAGGCAAGAATTGGCCAAATGCCGCAGTGACGATCACATCAGGCACCAATTCAATGATTTCTTCCATTTCTGGCGAACCGGAGATTTTCTCTGGCTGCAGCACACGGATACCGTGCTTCAGAGCCGCTTCTTTTACCGGTGTCGGCGTAATTACTCGTTTCCGCCCAACTGGACGGTCGGGCTGTGTTACCACTGCCTGGATCTCGTAACCTGATTCTATCAGCCCTTCAAGAATCGGCACAGAAAAAGCAGGTGTGCCCATAAATACTAGCTTAGTCATCAAGATGTTCCTCCATATATTCTTCAAGTTCTTCTTCCGGGATCTGCTGTATCATTTTCTCAATGAACAAGATACCGTCTAAGTGATCGATTTCATGCTGGAAGGCACGGGCTAAATAGCCAAAAGCCGTCACTTCTATCTCTTCTCCGTCTCGATCATAATAACGCACGGTCACTTCATCTGCTCGCTTGACCGTTCCATAGACATGCGGAATACTGAGACAACCTTCTACGTCAAGGCTTTCACCTTTTGCTTCGATGATTTCTGGGTTAATCAGTTCAAATTTCTCGCCTTCATCTACTTCGATCACAGCAATTCTCTTGTTTTGTCCTACTTGAGGAGCAGCGATCCCTATTCCGTCATTCGCAATCATTGTCTCATATAAATTGTCTAATAAAGCGATTGTCTCGTCCGTGATTACATCGATTGGCTGAGCAGTTCTTTTTAATTTATCATTAGGGTGGATCAATATAGGATAGCGCATAATTTGGCCCTTTCTTAAATAAAGTTTAATGGTTCGTTGTCAATTGCCACAAAAAGACCTTGTCGCTGTTCTTTCTGGCTTCCATTCAAAATTTCATCCAAAACATGAGGAAGATTCGGTTCATGTTTATATTTGATGATTAGTTGATAATAATATCGGTTTTTCACTCTCAAAATCATGCTGGGCGTTGGCCCTAATAGCAAGCTTTGAGGGCTTAACACTTCTTTTAGCTGATTGGCAATCTGAAAGATTTTCTTTGCCGCTACTTGTTCTTCAGGATGGCTGGCGGTTATTTTCACAGTAAAGTAATAAGGAGGATAGCCTCCACGATGCCGTACATGCATTTCCTGCTGATAAAACTGCTCATAATTTTGTTTTTTAGCCAATTCTATGGCGTAATGTTGAGGATTGAATGTTTGGATCACGACTTCGCCTGCTTTTTCCGCTCGCCCTGCTCGTCCTGAAACTTGGGTAAGCAATTGGAATGTATGCTCACTAGAACGAAAATCCGGTAAATTCAGGGAGGTATCAGCATTCAACACCCCAACTAATGTCACTTCTGGAAAGTCCAAACCTTTAGCAATCATTTGTGTCCCTAATAATATATCTGCTTCTTTTGCACCGAATTTTTGTAAAATCTGTTCGTGTGCCCCTTTTCTTCGAGTGGTATCTACATCCATACGCAAAATCCTAGCTTGCGGATAAAGTTCTCGGAGTTCCTCTTCTACTTTTTGAGTACCTGTTCCATAGTAGCGGATTTTATTGCCGCCACAATTAGGACAGCGATTGGGAATAGGTTCTTCATGTCCGCAATAATGGCAGCGCATTGAACGTGTATCCATATGCAGTGTAAGAGAGATATCGCAATTAGGACATGGAAGAACAAATCCACAGTCCCTACACATCACAAAAGACGAATATCCTCGACGATTGAGCAGTAGGACAGTTTGTTCTTTTTTGTCTAATCGATTTTGTATTTTTTCCTGCAAATTAGCAGAAAAAGTAGAGGTCCGATGATTCTGAAACTCTTCACGCATATCTACGATCTCAATAGCTGGAAGCTGTGCAGCTGCTTTGGCTCGGTGGTTTAACTGCAATAACTGATAAACGCCTTTTTGAGCTCGTGCTCTTGATTCTAAAGAGGGCGTCGCGCTTCCTAGAACTATTGGGCAATGATGATATTTACTGCGCCAAATTGCTAGATCTCTCGCATGATAACGCGGTGTCTCATCTTGTTTGTAACTTGATTCATGTTCTTCATCGATAATGATCAGCCCGATATTTTTCAGCGGGGCAAAAATAGCAGATCGTGCGCCTACTACTACTTGCGCTTCTTCCCGCTCAATCTTGCGCCATTCATCATATTTTTCACCTTGGGAAAGTCCGCTATGTAAGACCGCAACTGATTCTCCGAAGCGTCCTTTGAATCGCTCGACCATTTGCGGAGTCAATGCGATTTCAGGCACTAACATAATAGCCGTTTTATTTTCTGACAAAACATCAGCGATTGCCTGAAGATATACTTCTGTTTTCCCGCTGCCAGTGATTCCCTCCAGCAAAAAGACCTGATCTTTTTGCTGCTGACCTGCTGTGATGATTTGTTCGACAGCATTTTTTTGTTCTGCATTCAGTTCCAATGCCGTCGTTTGGTCAAATACTCGGTCTTTATAAGGGTCGCGATAACGTTCTGATTCTATAAACTCCAGCCAGCCCTTTTCTTTTCCTTGATTCAAGACAGCAGTACTGATTCCTTTATTTTTGAAATAAGCAATTGGTTCTTCTTGGCTCAGTTCAGATAAACACAAAAGAAGTTCTTTTTGTTTCTTGGCATTTTGCCGTAATTTTGCACATTCTTCTTCGATTTGCTTTTCAGTTAACAAAGAACGGACCAAACGAATCGTTTTTACTTTATTTCGTGTATGGACTTCATATTTGATATCTACTAATTGCTCTTGGCGCCAGCGAATCAATTGAGAAAGGCTGCCTTCTTCTTCTGCTTCCTTCCAGGAAATCACTTCTCGCTGATCAAACAATACCTGAACTTCTGGTGTGTCTGCCAAAGGATAGATCAATTTATCATATTCTGCTTTCATCACACTCGGAAGCATCGTTTGTAGACAAGTGATTTTGAATGCGTAAGTAATTTTTTTCATATAATCAGCTAATGAAAGTAATTCTTCATTGACCACCGGAGCAAGGTCTAGCAAACGAATAACTGCCTTCAAAGATGGATTAGCTGATTCTTCTGATTTTTGGATAGCCATAACAAATCCTTGGACATGACGATTGCCATTACCAAAAGGGACTTCTACTCGCATCCCGACTTGCAAAGCTGTTTCCATTTCAGAGGGAACCAAATAAGTGAATGGCTGATCGGTCTGCATAGTAGGTACGTCCACAATGACTTCAGCTGTTAATGTCATGGTTCGTTTCCTCCTTTTTTTGTCTTTTCTTATCAAGCGACAAAAAGTTCCTTGCCTATTTTACTAGAGATCGATGGATTTGTCTTATCTTCTGCCAAATCCTAACAAAAAATTAACAGCAGATAAGAAAAAAAAGAACTGTGTCAAAAAGTTCAGACACAGCCTTTTCTACCAGACAATAAGTGGCGAATGTTTGAAAAGGAAACAGCTGGGTTTGCTTTTCTTTTTAGATGTTCGCTCTATTTTTCTTTATTACATTTTTTGCTCTTCACGGATACGTGATTCCAATTCGTGTTGTTCACGCTCTTTTTGTGCTTGACGTTCCTCTTCTTCCATCTTCAAACGTTCACGTTTTAATTCAGGATGTGGATCATTGACTACATTTCCTGCATCGATTTCTTCTAAAGCTTGACCGACGCTTTTTACTGAATCAAAAGAATCTAGAGTAGGCTGTGCACTTGCATCCAATTCATGCGCGCGTTTACTTGCTAAAATCACTAGAGAATATTTTGAATTTACACGATCTAATAGTGAGTCAATTGAAGGTTTTAACATCATAAGACTACATCTCCTTTAACATTTTAATATATTTACCGATTACGCGATCTACTCGAAAATGTTCACTGGCAATAATGTTTTTGATTCGTTCAACTGCTAGCGGCACTTCATCATTTACAACAGCATAGTCGTAAAGAGCCATCATTTCGATTTCTTCTTTTGCAACTTTCATTCGTTCTTCGATTACTTCATCTGCATCTGTTCCTCGGCCTACGATCCGTGATTTTAATTCCGCTAAATCTGGCGGAGTCAAAAAGATGAATACACCATCGGGCACTTTTTCTTTGACTTGTTTTGCTCCTTGGACTTCAATCTCCAAGAAAACATCTTTTCCTTCATCCAATGTCTTGTTGACATATGACAAAGGAGTTCCATAATAATTCCCGACATATTCTGCGTATTCCAGCATCTCTCCAGCTTCGATCATTGATTCAAACTCTTCTTTGCTTCGGAAGAAATAATCAACGCCTTCGACCTCCCCTTCACGCATTTTACGGGTAGTCATTGAGATCGAATACTGAAAATCATTATCCTCACTCTCAAAAATTGCTTTTCGTACTGTGCCTTTTCCTACACCGGATGGACCAGACAACACGATTAATAATCCACGCTCTGACATGACGACGTCCTTTCAACTAGTCTTTTTGTACTTATCGTTTATTTTGCACTTTTTTTCTGCAACTTTCAAGGTTATCTTTAATTATAGCTAGAAATTGGTAAAAAAGCTACCCTGTACCAAGAGGTCGTAAAAAAGCTGTCCTGCATCAAGTAATAAGAACAGCCAAACATAAACAGCTTCTCATGTTTTTCGTTTGGTTGGGGTTATTATCGCAGATGCAAGCTTTTGAACGCCGTGTATAAGAGGTCGTGAAGAAGCCGATTAGTTTCGAGTATGAAGAAAAATTTTGTGAAAATAGTTTCTCACATTTTTGCATAAATTTGGCTTAATACCGAGAAAATGGTTTTTGAACATCACTTATTCAAAATAAAAAAAGATTGTGACACGAATTTTGTCACAACCTTTAAATGTATTCCTAGAGCAAAGAAGCTAAGCGAAGAAATCCAATTCTGATTATTTATTGTATTTCTTTGTTCAGCATCCTTGCTAAAAGCCCATATTGGACAAAGTATTCACTACACCCATGATCTCATCTTTTCGAGAACGTGCTTTTTCTGTCGGATCTTCTACCTCTTCTGTGTCAATTCGAACAATAAATTTCCGATTCATCGTCACGTAAGCACCGTCGTTGATCAAAATAAACAGTTCGTTCTCATTATAGTCTGCACAGGCATCTTTCCATACGTCAAAGCCGTTTTTTTCAGAAGGGATATCCCGTTTAACCACAGTTTTTCCACTTAATTCGTGGAACGTTACGTCATAATATTTCATTATCTCTACCTCTTTCGTCATTCAATATTTTGTACTTGTTCTCTGATTTTTTCTAAGATCGTCTTAGACTGGACGACTTGATTTTTAATTTCGATTGCATTTGATTTGGAACCGATCGTGTTGATTTCCCGATTCATTTCTTGGATCAGGAAATCTAATTCCCGACCTACAGGACATTGTGCTTCGATAAGTTCATCTAGTTTTTGTACATGGATCGCCAGACGATCCAGTTCCTCGTGAATATCTCCGCGTTCCAACAAGATGGCTAGCTCCGTCAACAACCGTTGCTCATCGACTTTCGCTCCAAGAAATTCCTCCAGCTTTTTTTGATACCTTATTTGAAATTCCTTTTCATAGATTTCTACAAAACTATCGAGTTTTTTTAGTACTTCTTTGAATTCTTCAGTATTCTTTTTCAACACTAAAGCTAAAGCTTGACCTTCTTTTTCTCGACTCGCCTCAATAGAATCAAGTGCGCTTTTCAATGTATCTAGAGCTAACTGTGCCAATTCTTCCATGCTCTCTTCCGGTTTTTCTTCTACCGTTACGAAGTTTTCGTCCAGCGCGAAGCGTTCCGCCATCCGACTAATTGACACTTGATTTTGACTACCGTATCGTTGTTGAATTCCGTCTGTCAATTGAGTGATAAGTGAATCAATCAATTCCCAGTTGATGACGATCTGTTTTTCGTTTTTGCCAATATAAGCTAGATTCACAAATACTTCGATTCGACCGCGGCTTAACTGCTGTTTAATAAGCTGACGAAAATCGTTTTCAACAAAGTTCAGGATTTTAGGACTTCGTATTTGAACATCTAGAAAACGCTGGTTGACACTTTTTATTTCAATATCTAACTGATACGCTTTTGTTTCGCGGATGGCTTTGCCAAAACCAGTCATACTTTTCATTCGACAGGGTCCTTCCTCATTACATATTTTCTATTGCTTTTTGCAGTTGTTCAAACTCTTCGTTCGTCAATGTCAGGCCTTTCCCCATTTTTTCATGGTCTGGCGCCCAATCTCGAAGATCGAATTTTGGCGGGCGACCATTCCAGCTGACTAGGTTCAGTTCTTTACGCCACCCCTTGTTGTTTTCTGACAATATAGCGATTTCTTCTACGATTTCATATGAAAATTCTTGTGCCATGGTTGTTCCTCCTTGAGATAATATAAATATAGGATCAGTAATGTGTCAACTGGTTGCTTAAGCAATTCATGCTGCAAACGATCCTTGCGTTTTCCTTGTAGCAGATAATCAAAATAAACAGTTTTCGTGCGCTCATTTTGTATTTTTTGCTGGTATTTTCGATACCTTCGCCATTCTTCAGTACTTAATTGACCAATTTGTGCCAATAAATCATCCGGCATACTTTTTATATCTTGTTGGCAGATCATTTGAATCATCATGTCTACTTGATAGATTTCATTGGGCAGTAAAAAATGTTTTTTTGCTAAAAGTTCTAGCATCGCCAATCCGCATGTCTCTGGTACGACCCTGTTCTTATATAAATTACGCAGTTTTTGCCAAAATTTTATGCTTTTGAAAAAAGATAATTCTAACTGAATTTCTTTTGTTAAGTAAGACAAAAATCCTCGCCAGTATGTTCTTGCAGGTTTAACAGAATGAAATGTATACCAGTTCCCATAGTAATAGCCTAATCGTTTTTTCATTTCCAGATAGCCTAATTGTAAATTTAATTGGTTCCTTTGGCTATCAAAAAGCAGAAAGCTGCCTAGTGTCCACAATGTTTGACATTTCCAATGGATAAAAATGTCTGGCATACGAATTTTTTTCGCTGGGCCTGGCCCTTGCACATCTACGACAAATGCCTCTGTTGCTCCTTTGTTAATCGCAATATCAATAGGTATTTTGTTGCGATACCCACCGTCTGCATATTTATTTTTTCCGATCTTTCGATAAGCCATAGCGGGATAAAATGAAGCAGAGGCGAGTATCCAATCTGGTATTTCTTCTGTTTTTGTCTGTTGGATATCAGTCACTACTTCCGCTAGTTCTGGCAGTTTAGTAGACACCGTATATAAACGTATTTTGGGATTATGTTTGAGTAAGGACAAATCCAAATTGTCTTTGACCATCTTTTCCAATGGAGCAGAAGAAACCCCGCCTTCAATTAGTGCTGTTTTCGTCATTTGGCGTCTTTCTCGATAGAAGCGTTCACGAAGGTCTTCAACTGCAGCCATTTCTGGTAACGCAAGCACTTGTCTTGTCGACAGCTTTTTCCATAAATTCACAGCTTTTTTCATATCTCCTTGTAAAATCAATGCGCCGTTCAACGCACCTACCGAGGTACCTGTGATAATCTCAAAGTTGATATCATGTTCCTTCAGCGCCTGCCACACACCAATCTGATAAGCACCGTGTGCTCCTCCTCCACCTAAAACAAGTGCTGTATGATAGACCAGCTTTTTATTTAATTGTGTGGTTCCTTGATAGCCGTTTTTATGAAAAATACGCAACCATTCTTCTGATAGAGGAGATTGAAATAAAAAACAACAGTTTTCTTTAATAAAAAAACGAGCGCAAGCTTCCATATACCGAAAAAATTTTTTCCATTCAAAAGTTTCACCTTCAATCAACAGATTATTAAAAATAACATCTCCTCTACTTTTAGCAATAGTAAAATAGACGGTATATTTTTTCGATACTGCTTTAAAAGCACATTGCTTTTTTGCAGAACGCCAAAAAGCGTCTCTACTTTCTTGATGACTTTGAAAAAATGGAAGGGGTTGTTTTGCTTGCTGGATAGGCGAATACAGCGACATTTTCTGTGAAAAGTAAACTTTTTTTATCTCCATCGCGCTCTCCTTTTTCTTCAAGTATACCAGTACGTCATAAAAAGGTCATGAGTCTCGTATTCGACTTTGTAGATTCCATAAGAAAACAATTCATAAAACCTCCTTTAAATAAAAAAATACAAAAATCACAAAAATTAATTGAAAATGAGAGTGTTTTCAATGAAAACGTGATTTTGTAATGGAATTTTAAAATAAAAGAAACAAGCTTTTTTAATGCAAATGTTGTAAAATAAAAGAGATTAAGAGGAAATAAGAGGAGGAACATGATGACTGAGTCAGTTTATGTACATATTGATACCACAAGTAATGCTGTTTTAACAAAAGGGCTGACTGCTACTGACTTTGCAAACAGTATCGTGCATTTTCCTCAAAACTTGCTCTTGCTTGATCCATCTGCTTCTGCTGGAGAATATGAATCCCATACAGGGCTGAAAGTAATCCGTGGTACAGAAAATATTCAGCGTTTCTTTTCCTCTTCTCGTAACAGGCGTGGATTCGATGAATTGAAGTGGATCGACTTTACTGATTTAACGATGCTGAAAGAATTGACACCTTTAGAAATTTCAGAATTATTATATTTTGGTCATATGAAAACACATCTTCATTCGCCGTTTTTTTATAAACTACAGAATAATTTTGTATACTTCGATCTTAATGATCAGCTGAATCGGATTTATTATCGCTATTTAGATGAATTTTATAGGATTTTTGCTAGTAAATTAAGTTCGATCTTGTCAGATAAGATCAATGTAAAAAAATCTTTTTTCAAAAAAGAAACACCTGTTGAAAAAATCAGTGTGGAATTATTGAAAGAAATGCGTAATTTGATGCAGGAAGGGATCATTTTTTCTTTTGATCAAGTTGGTTTGATCGATGGTAAATATCGTATCCCAATCTATGTGATTGAAGATTATATTTGGAAATTAAAAGGCACCCGGTATCGAGAAGAGGAAATCATCGCTACTTTAATCTACTCTGTCACCGATCGACACTGGCAATTGGTAGAAGATGCCGATCTTTCTTATCTGCCATTGAAGTAGATCTATTTCTTATCAAAAAATAAAAAGGAAACAAGAAACTAGGACATGATTCTGTCTCAAGTTTCTTGCTTCTTTTTTATTTACAGCTCCTGTCGTTTATCTGGCACAAAAATCGAAGGAGTCGTTTGTTGGATCCCTAATAAAACGATGATCGTTACAATAGCTGTACTCAACCCGCTGGCACCATTCATTACGAAAGAAAAGAGCCAAGGATTCATCCCCCATAGTGCATACGCTCCCCAGAAAACCACTCCTGCAATAAAATGCCAAAAATATCTGGAAAGTGCGCCAATCAATGCACCAAACACGATGCTTTTTCTAATTTGTTTCGTATTATCGTCTACATAGCCTTTTTGGACATTTGAAGCCATGAGCCCTGCTGCGCCTGCAAAAGTATAGGCAATCGGGTACTCAATCAACACTTGAACGACACTTAAATAATAAACTTGTCCCAACGGAAAATGTAGGATGCCCCAAATGAAACCTGCCAGCATCCCTGCCTTTGTCCCTCTTCTTAACGCAAAAAGAGTCAATGGAATCTGCCCTAATGAAATAGAAAAACTGCTGCCGATCTGGATCGGAATCAACGACAACACCATCGCTAACGCTGCAACAATCGTTCCTTCTACCCAAACTCTATTTTTTCCCATAAAAAAACTTCCTCCTTTGAATAAAAAAGTCACAAAGGAGGAAGCAGCTTTCGAAAATAGTCAAACAGCTGTTTATTCACAATTCCTACGCTCGCATAACCGATACAGGTACGAAGGGTTTAGAAATAGATTCAATCTCAGCCCAATTGGACTCCCCTTTGTGAGTTTATTTATTATTTATTTTTTGTTTCAAACAATGGACTAACTGGTTTGTTTTCATGGATACGTTTGATTGCATCTCCCATTAGTCCGCCAACACTTACTTCATCGATTTTGTCGATTTTACGATCTTCTGGAAGATAGATCGAGTCTGTAACAACTAGACGCTCGATAGCTGAATCTTCTATTCTTTGTAAAGCAGGGCCGGATAATACTGGATGTGTACATGAAGCATACACACTAGTTGCACCAGCTTCTTTCAAAGCATTGGCAGCCAATGTGATCGTACCTGCTGTATCGATCATATCATCGATCAGTACACAAGTTTTGCCTTTGACTTGTCCAATGATATTCATTACTTCTGCAACATTTGCTTTTGGACGGCGTTTGTCTATGATCGCAATCGGAGATTTCAAAAATTCCGCTAATTTACGTGCCCGTGTGACACCACCATGGTCTGGTGAAACAACGACAACATCATCGCCTTTGATTCCTTTTTCTAAGAAATAATTGGCAATAAGTGGCGCACCCATCAAATGATCGACTGGAATATCAAAGAAACCTTGGATTTGGACTGCATGAAGGTCCAAAGTCAGCATTCTTGTTGCACCAGCTTTTTGAATCATGTTTGCTACTAATTTCGCTGTGATTGGTTCCCGTGCACGTGCTTTACGGTCTTGACGCGCATAGCCATAATAAGGCATGACTACGTTGATTGTTTTTGCACTTGCTCGTTTCAGTGCGTCAATCATGATCAGCAACTCCATCAAGTTATCATTGACTGGGCTGCTCGTTGATTGAATAACATAGACATGCGATCCACGAATACTTTCTTCAATGTTTACTTGAATTTCTCCATCACTAAATTGAGTAACAGATGATTTTCCTAACTCGACGCCGACTGCTGCTGCAATTTTCTCTGCTAATGGGCGATTGGAATTTAACGCAAAAATTTTTAATCTTGGGTCAAAGTAATGTTTTGACATGGGGACCTCCACTTTCTTTTTCACAACTCTAGAATTCTACCTAATAAATAGTAGTCATATTTTTTAAATAAATCAAGTGATTTTGCAAAAGTCTTAGTTTAGATAAGGGAGTTTTTTTGCATATCCTTCTTTATTGACTTGTCTTGCTCTCGCAATTGCCAGCGCATATTCTGGAATATTGTCTGTAATTGTTGACCCGGCAGCAATCGAACTGTTTTTAGCTACCTCGACAGGTCCGATGATATTCGTGCTAGAACCAATAAAGCTGTGGTCGCCGACAGTCGTATGATGTTTGTTCTTTCCATCATAGTTGACGAAGACAACACCACATCCGACATTGATTTCTTCTCCCAGCGTAGCATCACCAACATAAGTCAAGTGACCGACTTTAGTTCCTTTGCCGATTTGAGCATTTTTCACTTCCACAAAGTTTCCGATATGGACGTTTTCGCCAATTTCAGCTTTTGGTCGTAAATGTGCATAAGGTCCCACATCTGCATGTTTCTTGACATGGCTGCTTTCAATGACTGAGTTTTCAATGACGACGTGATCCTCAATCCTACTGTCTACGATTTTTGAATGTGACCCGATGACACAATCAGAACCAATGACTGTATTTCCTTGGATTTGTACACCTGCTTCGATCAATGTGTCTGGACCGATTTCTACGCCTGCATCGATGTATGTCGTTGCTGAATCGACAAAGCTTACGCCATTGACCATATGCATCTGGTTAATTCGCTTTCTCATGATCTCATTTGCTTTAGCTAACGCGATCCGATCATTGACTCCCATTGATTCTTCAAAATCATCCGTTTGATAAGCAGCAACTGTATGGCCTTCTTCTTTTAAGATTTCGATGATATCTGTTAGATAGTATTCACCTTGAGCATTGTTTGTTCCAACTTTGCTTAACGCATCGAACAAAGCTTCGTTGTCAAAACAGTAAGTTCCTGTATTGATTTCTTGTACAAGAGCTTCTTCTGGTGTTGCATCTTTTTGTTCCACGATTTTTTCTACGATCCCAATATGGTCACGGATGATTCGTCCATATCCTGTTGGGTTTTCTGCTTGTGCCGTCAAGATCGTTGCACTTGCATTTTTTCCTTGGTGATATTCAAAAAGATTGTTCAGCGTTTCAGTAGTCAATAATGGTGTATCGCCACTGATAACTAACGTTGTTCCTTTTTTTCCTTCCAAGAAAGAAGCAGCTTGCAAAACAGCATGTCCTGTTCCCAATTGTTCTGCTTGTAACGCATATTTACTGCGTTCTCCTAGTTGTGCTTTAACTTGTTCTGCTCCGTGTCCAACGATCGTAATCACTTCATCTGGTTTCGTTTCACTGACCCGATTAATGATATGTTCTACCATAGGTTTACCAGAAACGGGATGTAAAACTTTATATAATTTTGACTTCATGCGGGTACCTTTCCCTGCCGCCAAAATAATTGCATAACGTGCGTCCAACTGCGTCACTCCTAAATATAGTTTGCTGATTTCAGTTTATCCCAGTATACCCATTTTTTCAACAAAACAAGTGATTTTCTTTTATCCCAGCGTTTTCTGGATAAAAAAATAGATAGACCATAACGGGCCTATCTATTTGGTAACCGGTGCTCTCCTGCCAACTCCTCGGTCACAAGTCACACTACTCATAAAACATGAAAAGCTGTTTTTTGAAATCGTTTCTTGTGACTTAGAGTTAAACGGTAGGCTTACAACCTCTTCATTAAACGTTTTTCAATCAGCTGACCTTCGGTATTAGCTCAATAAACGGCAAAATATGAGGAGCAATTTTTCCGTTTATTGAGCTAATACTCAGGACAGGACGCTGATTTCACAACCTCTAGATAAACGGTGTTCAAAAGCCAGTTTCTCGGTATTAAGCCAAATTTATGAAAAAATGTGGAAAGCCATTTTCACAAAATTTTTCTTACTACTCGAAACTAAGCGGCTTTTTCACAACCTCTTATTCTGAAAAATAATTTCCTGGCACAACCGTAATATTTTTCGTTTGAGTATCTACATCTTTGACATAAAGCAGTGACGTATAATCATCGATGGCACGATGACCGTTGAATTTTGATTCGGCAAATACAGTGATGCCAACAAGTTCTGATTCGAATTCTTCAATCAAGCTCTTCATTCCGTTGACTGTTCCGCCGCCTTTCATGAAATCATCCACTACAAGGACACGTGAACCACGTTTCAAACTTCTCTTAGACAGTTCCATCTTTTCAATTCTTTCAGAAGATCCAGACACATAGTTGACACTTACTGTTGATCCTTCTGTTATTTTTGAGTCCCGGCGTACAATAACGAATGGCGCATTCAGATAATAGGACACAGCTTGGGCAATAGGTACGCCTTTTGTGGCTACAGTCATTACAGCATCGATTTTTTCACCAAGGTATTTAGAAGCAATGATTCTTCCAACTTGACGCAGCAGTTCAGGTTCTCCTAACAAATCAGAGAGATAAACATATCCTCCTGGAAGCAGACGGTCTTGTTCTGATAGACGTTCTGCTAGAGATTCAATATATTTTTTCGCCTCTTCATATGAAATTTCAGGGATGAACAATACACCACCTGCAGCACCCGGGATTGTTTCCAAGGTTCCATACCCTCGTTCTTTAAATGTTTTCTTGATGATTCCCAAATCTTCACTGATAGAAGATTTAGCAGATTCATAACGTTCGGCAAAGCTTGTTAAGGAAATCAATTCATGCGGGTGATTCAATAAATACTGTGTCATGTCAACTAGACGTTCACTGCGACGTACTTTCACCTATTCCAACTCCTTTTAAGAAATTTTATCGTTTTACATTATATAAGTTTTTCTTCAAAAATTCGAGCATTTTATGAAAAAATAAGAAAATAGTTCGGTATTTATTAAAATAAAAAGAAGCCTATAAAAAATTTTTCGTTTTTATAAGGCTTCTTTTCTTTATAATTTAGTTATTTTTTCTTCTGAAGGCAACCAATATTCGTTTGATGATATTTACAATCAGGAACAAAGCAATAAAGACTAATGTGATTGTTGCTCCTGGAGGTGTATCTAGATAAAACGAGCTAGTTAGTCCTGACAGCATCCCTAGAAATCCTACACAAACACTGATAGCAATCACGACATTGAAGCTTTTGCCTAATCGCATACCGATTGCTGCGGGAAGAACCATGATTGCGGATATCAAAAGTGCACCGGCAATCGGGATCATCACAGCAATAGCCACACCAGTAATCACATTGAACATCATCGACATCAAATGAACGGGTAGCCCATCCACGTGGGCGGTATCTTCATCAAAAGTCAGAACATACATCGGCCGTTTGAATAAAAAGAACAATATACCGATGGCAACGAATAAGATTCCTAAAAAGATGACTTGCTCCCATGTAATGGTCACGATCGAACCAAACAGATAGGATTGGATACTTGTTGCTGAATTCCCTCCGCTCAAATTCATCAATACTAACGCTAGCGCCAAACCACCAGCCATTAAAATGGCAATGGAGATTTCTGAATAGGTTCGGTAGATCGTTCGCAGATACTCCAATATCACAGCTGCTAATACAACGACTAGCATGGTCGTAAGTGTAGGATTAAGGTTCAAAAAGAATCCTAACGCTACCCCTGCTAAAGAGACATGAGAAAGCGTATCAGCCATCAGCGATTGTCTTCTGATCACTAAAAACACACCTAGCATCGGGGCGATTCCGGCAATGAAGATAGCGGCAAGAAACGCTCTTCTCATGAATTCATATGAAAGCAACGCCATTGAGAATCCTCCTTTCTCACCAGTCGGATCTGTCTGTCCGCATACTGTTTGATATCTTCATGATCATGGGTGATCATTAGAACTGATTTCCCATGGACATGCGCACTATGTCGGAGAAGACGATAAAATTCATTTCTGGATTCTTCATCCATACCTGTTGTTGGTTCATCAAGAACAAATAAGTCAGGGTCAGTAGCAAAAATACGCGCTAAACTGATTCGCTGCTTTTGTCCGCCAGACAATTCACCTATTCGCCGATTTCGCATATCCCACATCCCTACAGCTTCTAAAGCACGCTGTACATGTTGATGATCTTTTTCAGAGAGACGCTTGAACCAGCGGCCTCTTGGATATCTTCCTGAACGGACTAATTCGATCACCGTACTAGGAAAACCTGCATTGAAAGATGCAACTTGTTGAGGAATATAACCGATACTTAATTTTTTTCCTTCTTGATTTTTCTCAGCAATCTTTATCATTCCTTTTGAAGGTTTCAGTAATCCTAACGATGCTTTCACCAAGGTTGACTTGGCTGCTCCATTTTCTCCAGTTAAAATGACAAATTCACCCGCATCTACATGATAAGAGACATCTTCTAGTACAGGTTCATCATCATAGTAAAAGGTCAAATCAGATATTTCGATATAACGCACCTTACAACCTCCATTCTAAAACTTAATTGATACTTTCTTTTAAAGCTTTCAGATTTTTTTCCATGACAGAAATATAATTTTCGCCTGCTTTGATTTGTTCATTAGTCAAGCTTTCTAAAGGATTCAACACTTCTAGCTTCACTCCTGTTTCATTCGACAATGTCTCAGCTACCTTCGAAGAGGCATTTTCTTCAAAATAAATCACTTTGATGTTGTTTTTCTTCACAAATTCTTTTAGCTCAGCTAAGCGACTTGGTGTGGGTTCCTGATCTGGTGAAACGCCCGAAATCGCTACTTGTTTTAAGTCGTATTGATTCGCTAAATAAGCAAAAGCAGCATGCTGAGTGACAAATGTGCGGTTTGTTGCATCTTTTAGCTCATCGGAGTATTTTTGATCCAGTGCTTCAAGCTTTTTGATATAAGCATCGGCATTCTTCGTAAAAGTTTCCTTTTTATCTGGATATTTTTCGCCTAATTCTTCAGCAATCGTTCTGACTTCTTTTATAGCTAATACCGGATCGAGCCAAACATGTGGATCGTATTCATGTGAATGACCATGCCCTTCTTCTGATTCTTCATGTTCGTCTGCTTCTTGCGATTCTAAACGGTCGATTCCTTTAGCTGCTTCGATCATCAAGGTCTGTTTGCTATCCACTGAATCCTTTAACGAATCCACAAAAAATTCCATGTCTGAACTATTATACACGAAAACATCTGCATCGGAAATTTCTGCTCTTTCTTTTGCACTTGGTTCGAAATCATGCGGCTCCGTTCCAGCAGGGATCAAAAGTTTCACGTTTCCTTCATCCCCTACGATCTCTTTTGTAAAATCATACATCGGATAAAAAGTCGTAACGATCGTCAAATCCTCTTTTTTGTCTGCTTCCTTGTTCGTATTTCCACATGCTGCAAACAGTAAAGCACCTATCATTACCGTAGCTGTCAAAAGATATTTTTTCATTTATATGCTCCTTTCAATGAACAAATCGGAATTTTACGATTTATTAACGTGAACTAATGTATCAAAATAAAAAAACACAGTCAATAGAAATCCATCAATTTCTGATTTAAGCATGTATATTCTTGATTAAATCGTAAAATGGATGAGTTGCTGCTCATATCTAGCCATTTCACTACAATAAAAAACTGAAGAATACCATTTTAGGATTCCTCAGTTTTTCATCACCTATTTTACTTCTTATATTTTATTGCAGGGTTCGTACTAAATAAACTTCCTCACAAAAACCTTTTAACCCATTATATACTCTCTGCGCTCTTGAATAATGTTGACACAAGGCAAAAACGGTTGGTCCGCTTCCACTCATCAATGCAGCATCTGCTCCGTACTTGATCATACGCTCTTTGATTTGATGGATGACTGGATGCCGCTTTCCCGTTATATCTTCTAAACTGTTTCCCATTTTTTTGATCATCTGCTGATAATCTTGCTCTCGGATGGCTTCAGCAAGTCCGTGGATGTCTTGATGTTGGATGGCTTGCGTATCTACTTCTCTAAACACTGTACGTGTAGAGACACTCATTCTTGGTTTGACCAACACAACCCAGCACTGTGGCATAGAAGGTAATACTTGGATTTCTTCCCCTTTGCCACCGACAAATGCCGTACTTCCGTAGACACAGTAAGGAACATCTGTACCGACTTCCAAACCGATTTCTGCCAGTTCTTCTAACGAACAGCCCAGATTCCATAATTGGTTGATCCCTCTTAGAGCAGCTGCACAGTCTGTACTTCCTCCGCCTAATCCAGCTGCTACTGGAATATTCTTCTTAACAAAGATCTTGACACCGGTTTTGATATTGTATTTATTTTTTAGCAATAAAGCAGCTTGATAAACATTGTTCCGTTCATCTACCGGTAAAAATGCTTTATTTGTTTCTACAATGATTTTGTCTTCTGTTATTTCTTCAAAAAATAGATGATCTGCCAAGTCTACGCTCGACATCACCATTTCCAACTCATGATACCCATCTTGCCGTCTATATAATACATCCAGTCCTAAATTTATCTTGGCTGGCGCTTTTTCAATCAATTCCATCCTCTCACCCATTCGAAAAGTCTAAGTCGCAAGTATTCTATCATAGGGAAAAATAAAAGTATAGCTTATGTCTGCCTAGTGGTTGATTTTGTCATCGTTTCAACAGCTTTCACAGAATTTTCTCTTCATAATCCAAACAAGTTCTAGTGATTCTTATAATTCTGTGAGCACTTCTTCTGCCAAACTCGGAACATTTCCTTTTTCTTTTCCTATCAGACTGAGTAGCTGCATGGTAGCAAATCCGAAATTACTTCCTTTCCTATAAGCAAAATAACGTCCTTCCCAATGATCGACATATTTTAATTTCTTTTCATAAGCAGACTGGAAGGAATAGAAAAAATTACCATAATTATATACGATATGCATGACTTTTTCTTGAAAGAAAGAAAAATCTGTTTCTCCAACATTAGCTAATGGAGCTAAGCCTAGATTGGCTTCCGAGTAGCCCATTTTCTCGTATACAATAAACAGATTGGCTAACAGATAGTCAGCTAATTCCTCAGATTCTTTAGGTAAGACCCGCAACAAATCATATCCCGCCTGCTTCTTCGTCATCGGCTGAGCGGTGATGAAGCCAACGACTTTTTGATCTTTACGGACAATACCGACACCGCTAGATAATACATATGATTTATCAAATCGTCCCACAGAGAAGTATTTTTCTCGTGCACCTTGAAGCCATTTTTGTGAAACTTCATTTACAGCTTGATGTAATTCTTCCGGCAGTTGATCGTACCAAGTAAAATGGTATCCTTCTTTCATCAAACGTTGATATTCAAGTTGCTGACTCAGCCGAGACAAGTCTTCTGTTGCTAGATCAACAATCCCTGCTTCACCTACTTTCGTGAAGTGAAAACCCAATTCATGAAGCATCACTACGTAGCTTTCTGATATCTTATAAAACGCAAGCTGATAGCCTAAACAATCTGCTTGTTTCATAAACTGATTCGTTGCTGCCCGCATCATTTTAGGATTGCCAACTGGATCTCCTAAAACAAAGCATTTGTTTCCTTTGATCTGATAACCAAAAACGACTTGATCTTGGTCGTCTTCTTGGTAATAAAAATAACTGTAACCTGACAAGCGAAGCTGATGGCTTGTAGCTGTGCCTCCGTATGTTTCCAATAAACGGTCAAAACGGTCTTTTTCGTACTCACTGCCAAGCTTCGTAGTATCTTCAGCTAAATATTGATAAAGCGCCACTAAAGCTAGCAATGAGATGCCCAAACCAATAAGCCCTGAGAACCACACATCATCTGAAGGAAACAAAATAAAATGATTTCCTGTTATTCGACCGACTAAAAAGCGTCCGCTGTGATAGCCTGCAATTGCGTAAACGATAAACAAAAAGCCGAACAAGCTAGCATCAAAGATTATAGCTCCCCAAGAATAAACGAATTTTGTTCGATAAAATTCTTTTCTGGATAACCACACAGCTAACAGAATCAAGACATATACCAATATCAACTGCCAAGATAACGTACGTGTGATTGTATTTAAAATACCAAAAGATAGTAAAGCAATCGTAGGCAGAAATGCCTTTTTGACTTTTACTGAAAGTGCTCTAGCAAGGCCGAGTAATAAAAAGCCAACCAATAGATTCACTGTCTGATCTAAAAAATTGAATGAGAACGGCAATAATACTTGAAATAGCCGACTGATTGCAGACAGATTAGTGATTGTTGATAGAAGTACCATCATGATCCCCGCAAAATAGACAGCACTTACGAGCACGATATGCGCAACCTTTTGGAAAAACAGTCGCGGAATGTTATCTAAAAATCGATTGATTTTGACTCCTGTATGTGTGATGAACAATAGAAGTCCCGTCATAAAAGGTAGAACATAATAAAACAACCGATAATATAATAGCCAAACTACTGCTACATCTTGCCGAACAGACAATTGACTCATTCCTAAGATCATCAAAACGTCAAAAGTCCCCATTCCACCTGGGACCATCGTCAGCATTCCTATCAATGTAGCAATCATGAACATAGGATAGATCGAAAGCATCGAAATATCTATTCTCATCAACTTGCCGATGATCAAAAATACCGCAAGGGCTCCCGTCCATTGTCCAAAGGATGCCAGTAGCAGACCAAGCAAGCCTTTTGGATAAAACTCGAAGAACAATGTCTTTCTCTTTAGATAAGCAAAAAAGAAAATGACTGGTGCTAAAAAACTACCGCCGAAAAGCCAGATCCAATAGCTTCGAAAAATACTTTCTGACTGAATAAAAAAGACATCAATAAATGTAAGAAACGACCATACAGACAAACCAGTCAGCATAAATAGTGCGACTTTTGATACAGTGGCTAAAACCATTTTTCTATTTGTCTGCTTTCCATAAAAACTAGCCCGCAGACTTGCTCCTACCACACCACCAAAACCGGCGAGATTGTTGATCGTGTTTGTTACCCACGCAGCAAGAAGAAACTCTTTTCTTTCCATTTTTGGTTTTCCTTGTTTTTCTAAGACTCTGATCGTCACCCAATCATACAACAACATCGGAGTGACACCCAGCAGTCCAGCCAGAATCATGAGCAGGATCGTCATGCGGCTTTGTTGTCCCATCCTTTGCCAAATATCTTGCCAACTCATGCCATTAGCAATATTTGCGACTTGATTTGCCACAAAGACTAACACGGAGCCGAAAAAAATCAGTTTTAAAATCAGACTATGTTCCTTTATCCATTGCAGCATCAAGTATCGTTTATTTTTCACATTTTCCCATTCCTAACTTGTATACTTTTGTGTCATACCCCAATGTTATCTTATTTATTTTAATTTTTCCACTTTAGACCTGTTCTTTGCTTGCGATGATAGAAAAAGAAAGATATCCTAATGCTAAAGGAGAGGATAACATGAAAGTAGGATTTATCGGCACAGGGAATATGGCACAAGCTATTATTGATGGTTTATTAAAAAAAGGAACAGTCTCGAAAGAAGAGGTGTTCGTTTCCAGTGGACATTTTGAAAATGCACAAAAATTTGCTGCTGAAACTGGCGTCCATGCATGCAAAAGTAATCAGGAAGTTGCATCACAATCAGATATCGTTCTTTTAGCCGTGAAACCAAAAATCATTGAAAAAGTATTGGAAGAACTAAGAGAATATAGCCAGAAAGTCTTATTCATTTCTATTGCTTCAGGAAAATCATTAACAGATTTAGAAACAGCGCTTGAAGATCCTCAGGCCTCCATCGTACGTGTGATGCCGAATGTCAATGTCAGCGTAGGAGCAGGCGTTTCTGCGATTTGCAAAAATGAAGCTGCCACGGAGGAACAGCTTCAGCAAGCTACGATGATTTTTGAAGCAATCGGCAGCGTCTATCCTTTAGCAGAATCAGATTTCAGTACATTCATTGGCCTTGCTGGCAGCTCACCCGCATTCGTTTACATGCTGATCGATGCGATGGGACGGACTGGTGTACTGAATGGTTTGTCCAAACAGACAGCCACTGAGATTGCTGCAAAAGCAATTATGGGTTCTTGTCAAAAATTCCTTTCAAGTGATAAAAATCCATGGGAACTTGTAGACCAAGTTTCTTCTCCTGGCGGTACAACTGTTGCAGGTGTAGTTGCCTTAGAAGAAGCAGGATTCATCCCAGCAATCATCAAAGGAATCAATACGACGATCGAGAAAGATCTTGAGATGTTGAATAAAAAATAATGATAGCAATGTTTTTTCGTGCCTTACAAAAAAAGAAGAGCTGTGGCTTTTGCCGCGGCTCTTCTTTTGTATTTTTTATTATTTAGCATAATCAGTTGCACGAGTTTCCCGAATAACGATTACTTTGATGTGTCCAGGATAATCCAGTTCTTCTTCGATTCGTTTACGAATATCACGTACTAAACGAACAGCGTCTAAATCCGAGATTTCTTCTGGCTTGACCATTACCCGAACTTCGCGTCCAGCTTGAACTGCGTAACTTGATTCTACACCGGCGAAGCTGTTCGAAATATTTTCCAGACTTCTTAAACGACGGATGTAGTTTTCTAATGATTCACTTCGCGCACCAGGTCTTGCTGCTGAGAGCGCATCTGCTGCAGCTACAAGGACAGAGATAACAGAAGTAGCTTCCACATCTCCATGATGAGAAGCGATCGCGTTGATTACTACTGGGTTTTCTTTGTACTTGGCAGCTAATTCCGCACCGATCTCAACGTGAGATCCTTCAATCTCATGGTCAAGTGCTTTCCCAATATCATGGAGCAACCCGGCACGTTTTGCTAATTGGATATCTTCGCCAAGCTCTGCTGCTAAGATACCAGCTAATTTTGCAACCTCGACCGAATGCTTCAAGACGTTTTGTCCATAACTAGTTCTGAATCGCAGACGTCCGATGATCTTGATTAGATCTGGATGAAGTGTATGAGCACCGACTTCAAACGCTGCCTCTTCCCCGTATTCGCGAATACGTTCATCCATTTCTTTACGAGATTTCTCGACCATTTCTTCGATACGCGCTGGATGGATTCGTCCATCTTGTATCAGTTTTTCCAAGGTCATCCGTGCGATTTCTCTTCGGATTGGATCGAATCCGGAAAGAACAACTGCTTCCGGTGTATCATCGATGATTAAATCGATACCAGTCAGCGTCTCAAGCGTTCGAATATTACGACCTTCTCGTCCAATGATACGACCTTTCATTTCATCATTCGGAAGGGTAACGACTGAAACAGTCGTTTCTGAAACTTGATCTGCTGCGCAGCGTTGAATCGCTAATGATAATAAGTTTTTCGCTTTGCGATCTGCTTCTTCTTTGGCACGCTGTTCAGATTCTTTTACCATTAGAGTTAACTCATGATTCAGCTCTTCTTCAGTCGATTTCATGATGACATCTCGTGCGTCCTCTTTTGATAAACCAGCAATTTTTTCTAGTTCTTTTTGTTGATCTTCAATCATTTTTTCAACGTCTTTTTCTCGCTCTTCAATTAATTGCTGTTTTGAACTAAGTGCTTCTTCTTTACTTTCAAGTGAGTTCTCGCGTTTTTCTAACGAGTCATCTTTACGATTCAGTGTTTGTTCGCGTTGAATCAAACGATTCTCTTGAGATTTTAATTCTAACTTACTTTCTCTCAGCTCACTTTCAACTTCAGAACGGTATTTCTGATTTTCTTCCTTAGCTTCTAACAATGCTTCTTTTTTTAGAGTTTCTGCTTCTTTTTTTGCACTATCGATGATTCCAGCAGCTGATGATTGTGCACCAGCTATTTCTTTCTCGTGACGTGACTTTGCGACCATAAACCCTAAACCAAGACCGACAATTAAACCGATGATAGCGAGGAGAATGTTGAATACCATAAAATCCACCTCCATACTATCTTTTTCATTTTTATCATCTATACAGCTTCTATGATAAATTATTCTAAACTCGTCAATATGCATCTTCGCATATATGTGTACAAAAAACATGCACAACTTTATTCTAATGTTTGTACCCCGTAGTGTCAACTTTAAATAAACAAAGAAACGGCTTTCTACTTATTCATTAAACGATGGTTTTTAAAATAAATGACACTAGTTTCATATAGGTAAACCTTTAAATTGAGAAACTTTTCTATTAAATTATTCTTTGTAGATGAACAGATATTTTTATTTTATGTACCCACTCGTATAATTAAATAACTCACGATTTCTTTATTCAATAAAAAAACGGCAGGTCAAGGAGAGTACCTACTCTTCAGACCAGCCGTTTTTGTTTATCATAATTTTTATTCTTCTACTAATGGCAATTCTTCTTGTCCTTTTTCATCTTCTGGGACAGCGACTTCTTCACCAATACCATAAGCTGCTCTAACTAGAGCAGAAACTTCTGCCATCATTTCAGGATGATTAGCCATATAGATTTTAGCGTTTTCCCGTCCTTGACCAATCCGATCTTCTTTATAAGAATACCAAGCACCGCTTTTATCAACAATGTCTTTTTCTACTGCCATGTCTAGAAGTTCTCCTTCTTGTGAGATCCCTAAACCATACATGACATCTACTTCAGCGATTTTGAAAGGAGGTGCTACTTTGTTTTTTACGACTTTGATCTTTGTACGGTTACCAACAATATCTGTACCTTGTTTCAATTGTTCTGCACGACGTACTTCCAAACGGATCGTTGCGTAGAATTTCAATGCGCGTCCTCCAGGAGTGATTTCTGGATTCCCAAACATCACGCCTACTTTTTCACGGATTTGGTTGATGAAAATAGCGATTGTTTTTGTTTTGTTGATCGAACCAGAGAGTTTACGCAATGCTTGAGACATCAAACGTGCTTGTAACCCGACATGTGAGTCACCCATTTCGCCGTCGATTTCTGCTCGTGGAACTAAAGCAGCAACTGAATCGACTACTACGATATCTACAGCCCCACTTGATACTAAAGCATCAGCGATCTCTAGACCTTGTTCTCCTGTGTCAGGCTGTGAAAGAAGTAGTTCATCGATATTCACACCTAATTTTTGTGCATATTGCGGATCTAACGCATGCTCAGCATCAATGAAAGCGGCCGTTCCGCCATTTTTTTGTACTTCTGCAATAGCGTGTAGTGCAACTGTTGTTTTACCTGAACTTTCAGGTCCATATACTTCGATGATACGTCCACGGGGGTAACCGCCGACACCTAAAGCGACATCTAACGCAAGAGAGCCACTTGGAATTGTAGAGATTTGTTGGTCGATTTTTTCGCCCAATTTCATAATAGAGCCTTTACCATAGCTCTTTTCAATTTTTTTCAGTGCAGCATCTAAGGCTGCTTTACGATCATCTGCCAATACGATAATCCTCCTTATATTTACAAATCAGAGCAACATTTCATTATCCTTATCATATCTTTTTTAGTGAAAAAAAGCAAGAAAAAACCGAACAAATATTCGCATTTATCATTTTCTTAAAAGCTGTTTTCTCAAAAGATCAAATCCTTGCATAACCGCATTATATCTGATAGCAGCACGATCTCTGGCAAAGTGATATTTTTCCGAAACCACGCCGTCTTTAGATGAAATAGCGATCCATACTGTTCCTGCAGATTGACCTTCTAACATGTCCGGTCCAGCCACTCCGGTGAAAGCTACACTGTAATCTGTTCTTGCTATCTCACGTGCTTGAATGGCCATCTGCTCCACACATTCTTTGCTGACTGTTCCATATTCTGCTAATAGCTCCGGATCAATCTCCAGAAAACCAGCTTTTGTTTGGAGCGAGTAGGTAACGAATCCGCCTGGAAATACTTCAGATACACCAGCAATGTCGCCTAATGCGGCTTGGAAGGCGCCGGCTGTCAAACTTTCCGCTGCTGTTACAGTCTGCTTGTTTTCTTTCAGTAGTTCCACTACGACTTTTGCTAGCGAATTATCATCGCCGTATCCATAAAAATATTCCCCTACTCGTTCTTGGATTTTTTCTTCTAATGCTAAAAGAGCTTGATTCCCTGCCTGAACATCATTTGTTTTCACTGTCAGTCGTAATGTCACTTCATTTGGTTTGGCATATGGTGCGATCGTTGGATTGATCTGTGTCTCAATCAGATCTTTTAGCTCAGTGACCAGTCGCGATTCACCAATCCCATAAAAGCGCAAAACTTTAGAAATTAGTTTTTCTTCAGAAGGAAAACGTTCCTCTAGTAAAGGACGTACTTGTTCCACAAACATTGGTTTCAACTCATTAGGCGGACCGGGAAGAAGGATATACGCATGTGTATCTGTTTGATAAAAAGTCCCTAAAGCAAGCCCTGTACGATTTGGTAGAGGAACCCCGCCTTCGATAATCTGGGACTGTTGCAGATTGTTTTTGGTCATTTTTCGATGGGTTGTTTCAAAATATGCCAATAATTTTTTGTATCCTTCCGTATTTTGTATGAGAGACTTACCGAGGTGAGCCGCAGTTGCTTCTTTTGTCAGGTCATCTTCTGTCGGTCCTAATCCGCCACATAAGAGTATGAGTTCACTTCTTGTTTCAGCTAGAGCAATCAACTCTTCTAAACGCTGCTGATTATCTCCTACAACTGTTTGATAATAAACTTCGATACCTAGATCAGCTAGCTGTTCTGACAAGAAAGTGGCATTCGTATTCACGACTTGTCCTAGTAAAAGTTCTGTTCCGACAGCTATTATTTCTGCTTTCATTACTTCCCGCTCCCTTATATAGTATACGCTGTATTTTTATATTTTTTTATTTAAAAAGAGGGCAAGGAGCTGTGACAAAAATCTTGTCACAGCTCCTTGTTCCAAATAAACAGTGTTCTCCTGCCAAAACCTCGGTCATAAGTCACAATATACATAAAACATGAAAAGCTGTTTTTTGAAATTATCCCTTGTGACTCAGAGTTAGACGGCAGGCTCACAACCTCTCCACTAAACGATACTTACATTGATCCTTTGAACACACCGCTGTTTTTGATGAAGTAATCCACACCTGAATAGATAGTAAAGATCAGACAAGCATAAAGCATGATTTGATCTACTGGAATACCGATCAGGCTGAATGGGATATTATTGATAAACAGCAAGATAATAGCAACCATTTGTGTAGCCGTCTTGACTTTTCCCGGCCAAGCTGCAGCCATGACTTCTCCATGTTCGACAAGTAGTAAACGCAAGCCTGTGACGGCTAATTCACGACAGACAATGATCGCTACTACCCAACCAGGGGCCTTTCCTTGGTCAACCAACATGATAAAAGCAGTCATAACTAGCATTTTATCTGCCAACGGGTCCGCAAACTTGCCAAAATTAGTGACAAGGCCTCGCGCACGGGCAATTTTTCCATCTAACCAGTCTGTGATACTAGCTAAAGCAAAAATAACTGCACCTACTAGCTGTGTGACAGCCAGTGTGGTGTCTCCTACGTTAAATTGTCCCCAATCTAAAGGTAAACCTACAACCAAAATGAAAATCGGGATCATACAAATTCTAAGTACAGTTAATTTATTTGGTAAATTCACACTATCGACTCCTTTCTTCCCTATTCTACGTGACTATCAGCGAAGTTTCCACCGATATTATTTACTTTTCCAAATGAATTTATTCAAAGGAGTATTTTTATTGAAATTGATCTTTTTGAATTAACGAAGAAGGACCGCGACACAGATTTGTCACGATCCTTCTTTTTTATACCTACAAGTAAACAGATGCGTAAACTAATTTATACGATCATTCTGCGTATTGAAGAGTAAGGTTCACATTTTTTGGACTCTGATTGTTTTCCCCTGGATTAACTGGTACGGATTCTCCATTCGCTTTGATCGTTGCATTGCTTGCTGCACCAATCGTGATGGTCGCATTTGTTGCTGTTTCCGGTAACACGGTACTCTGTGTTTCATTTGCTGCCAGTGTCCCTTGATAAACATAGGCATTGTCTACTAGCACACCTAACCATACACGATTGACAGCAGTAAATTCAAGGGTTACAGGCTTGGTAGCGTCTGTGATATTTACTGCGATGGCACTGCCAGAATCTTCTCCTGTAGCTATTGCCATTTTCTTTTCTTCACTTGATTTTGTTGTTGATTCTACTGTAGAAGACTCTTTGGTCTGCGTGCTTTGCTCTGAGGAAGAGGACTCCTCGACTGATCCTTCTACTTTAAGCGAAGAAGCTGTGTCTCCGATTATTGGATCAGCTTGACGATCTTGCCAAGTCATATAGCCCACGACAACGACAATCGCCAAAGCAACCAATCCTAATAAAATGACAGGAAGACTTGTCCAAAAGCGACTTGGATGCGATTCTTCCTGATGCATTGCTTTTCTAGAAGTACTTACTGTTTCAGGCTGCGGACGTTCAGGGACCGATCCTGTCAATTTGCTTTTCCCATCAAAAACATCGACTAAATGGTCTCCATCTTCTCCTACAGCTTCAGCGTATTGCCGAATAAATGCCCGCACGTAAAATTTACCAGGCAATTGGTCAAAATCATCATTGTCGATTGCTTCCAAATAACGTTTTTGAATTTTTGTAATCTGCTGTAATTCATCTAAAGATATTTTTTTATTCAGGCGTGCTTGCCGTAATTTTTCTCCGATGGTTTCAAAAGCCACTCGTTCATCTTCTCCAGTCTGTTTGATTCTCCGAAGCATCTGCTGTTGCAACGAAAGACGTTATGTTTGGGTGCTGTGACAAAAGTCATGTCACAGCTCCTTTTTTCCGAATAAACATTGTTCTCCTGCCAACTCCTCGGTCACAAGTCACAATATCCAATAAATATAAGAAGCTGTTTTTTGAACTTGTTCCTTGTGACTCGGAGTTAAACGGCAGGCTCACGACCTCTTTCTTAAACGGTGTTCAATCAGCTGTTCCTCGGTATTAGCTCAAAAACCGGCAAAATATAAGGAGATATTTTTCCGTATGTTTCTCTAATACTCAGGTCAAAACGCTGATTTCACAACCTCTTGGTACACGGTGTTCCAGAAGTAGCTTCTTCGGCAATAAGCCGAAATATCACAAAAATTTGAGAAGCAATTTTCGTAAATTCCTTCTTATTTCTTGAAGCTGACCACTTCTGTCACAACCTCTTTGATTACTTCGTTTGATTTTATTTTAATATAAGTTGATTAAAAGAGAGCATGATTTGTTTTATTTTCTCACTAATTTTTCCAACACAACTAAGAATACCATAAAAGCTGATTTTGGAGGAGGTTCCTACTACAAGTCTAAAACGAAATTTAAGACTTTTCCTCATAAAATACTGGTTTATTTTGGTCTCATGTAAAACTCGCTGAAGGCCTCTTCACTTATAAATGCTTCCCCAGCTGCCAGTACGTCTTTCATTTGGATCGAATCGATGATTTCAGGAAGATCAAATAAAGTTCGATCGCCAAATAAACTTTGCGTAAATTGATTGGCAATATATTCGATCGAATTTAATGATTGGAAATATTGTCCAAGCATTTTCTTCTTCAGCAAATCGAGATTTGTTTCTGACACTTCCGGATCATCAGCGAATCCAAGAATGATTTCTTTGACTTTTTCTGCTGCTTTCTCTGGTTCGTCCGTATCTCCGCTGAAGTCCGCAAAGTGAAATTCACGATCCAAGCTGAATTCAAAACCAAAGCTGTCATCGATAATTCCTTGATTGTACATCGCTAGATAGTTTCGAGAAGTATTGCCTAAAATCATTTGGAACAACAGATTGATTGCTGTTTTATAGCGTAACAGTTCTGTTCCTTCTTGCGGCAATGTGTCTAATCCTTTAATACCAAGTACAAATTTATCTCGTGTAATGGCTGCTTCCAATGCACTTTGTTTGATGATTTCTTTTGTGTTTTCAGGGAAATAACGTACAATTTCTTGCTTTGGAGGGAAATTTTTTGCTTCTTGGTTTTCCCGAATAAGTTTCATCAATTTCTCAGGCTCCATCTTACCAACTACAAATAAAACCATATTGCTTGGCTGATAAAACGTCCGATAGCACGTATACAAGTCTTGAGCTGTGATTTTGTCGATACTTTCAACCGTGCCCGCAATATCGATATGCAATGGGTGTGTAGGATACAAGTTATTTAGTATGCCAAAAAACATCCGCCAGTTAGGGTCGTCTTCATACATTTGGATTTCCTGACCGATGATTCCTTTTTCCTTGTTTACAGTTTCTTCTGTGAAGTAAGGTGCTTGTACAAAATCGATCAGAGTCGTCAGATTCTTTTCTACCTGATCCGTCGTAGAAAACAGATAGCTGGTTTTCGTAAAACTTGTGAAAGCATTGGCGGAAGCTCCTTGTTTCCCAAATAATTGAAAGACATCACCATCTTCTTTTTCAAACAACTTATGTTCTAAAAAATGGGCAATTCCATCTGGAACTTTCACCTTTTCTTTTTCACCATAGGGAATAAATTCGTTATCGATCGAACCATAATTCGTACTGAACAAACCATATGTCTTGTGATAGTCATTTTTAGGCAACAAATACACGGTCAAACCGTTTGGCAGTACTTCATGATAAAGTGTTTCATTGATTTGCTCATATTCTGTTTTATTCATTTGCATTTCCTCCTGCTAAAAAGAAGATTGCCTGCAATTCGATTTGCTCAGCTACTTGTTGTATCTCTTTGATCGTTACGCTCTCCATACGTTTCAACCATTCTTCATCAGATAATTTTGTTTCCGGCAGCCAGCTGTCCAAAAAAGAAGCTTCGATTGCCGCTTGCGGAGAGTCTAGAGAAAGCAGATATTGGTTTCTCAGCATTGCTTTTGTCTGAGACAGTTCCAACTCTGTTATTTCACCATTTCGCAAACTTTCTAATTGCTCGTGAATCAGATGAAGTACTTGATTTCGGTTCTTTTCATCGATACCGGTTTGGACACTCATGAATCCTCGGAACGTATCCACGCTACTAGAGGCATAATAAGCTAGACTTTCTTTCTCTCTGACATTCATGAAAAGTTTAGAGTGAGGAAAACCGCCAAATAAACCGTTAAAGACCATTAGCGCAAAACGTTCTGGTTCATCGTAATACACATTTGTCTGATAAGCTAGGTTCAGCTTTGCTTGAACGATTGGCTCACGTACTTGTCGTTCCTTCACGATATTCACTTGAGGTTGGGTATAAAACAGATCTGGATAAACTGTTTCCCGCGACTCAAATGGTAATTGCCCAACTGCTTCAGCTGCTTTGTCCGGATCAACATCGCCGACAACAAAAATGTCGATTTGATCATTTGCCATCATTTCTTGATAGTAGGACGCTAGCGAACTAGCAGTGATCTTGTCCAAATCTTCGACTACGCCCAACCCTGGGATCTTTTGTTCCGGGCTGTTTTCAAAATAAAGTTCTTGCAAGGCATAGGAAGCAAAAGTTTGTTTATCTTCCTTCAAACTTTCCAAATATAGACGCAGATTGTTCTTTTCCAAGTCAAACGTCAACTGATCAAACTGATGATTTTTAATATTTGGATAAAATAAAACCTCTTTTAAAAAATCTACCGCTTGAGAAAAAAGGTTTGGATCATTGACATATTCACCATTCACAAAACTGATCCCTGCGTTTAGCCAATGTAAATTTCCTTTTTTTCTAACTGATAATCCAAAGCTTGCGCCATAAAGCTCTGCAAGTTGCGCACTTAACTTTGTCTGATCCGGATAATTCAAACTATTTGTTTCCAACATGCTGCTGAGAAGTGAACGTTTCGTGATGACTTCTTGTTGCAGACGCGCAGTAAAACGGATAAAAATCCGGATCGTTTTGTATTGTTTTGTTGGTAAGACATGAAGATTCACGCCTTCTGCCAATTGATACACCATATTTATATGCTCCTTTTCACAGTTGATTGCCCGCTTACTCTTTTAATGGGTCAACCTGCCTTTTTTACTTATTCCTCTGCTTGAAATTTATAAGTTCAGGCAATTCGCCGTTTTTTCTAAATGATGTTACACTTTATAGTATAGCATAGATGTTTTTTATCAAAAGAAACAGACGGCTAAAAGCGTATATTGTTTTTTTATTTTTTATTTTTCGATATACTAAAGACAAATAAAAGAAGGGAGGGTCATTCATGATCAAAGAATTCAAAGAGTTCATCATGCGTGGAGATGTCTTGGATCTTGCTGTCGGCGTTGTTATTGGTAGTGCGTTTACAAGCATCGTAAACCAAGTGGTGCAAGGCTTGATCACACCACTAATAGGTTGGTTTGTCGCAATGATCACAGGTACTTCTGATTTAGAAGGAGCACTTTCAATTCTTGACTGGTCGCCGACAAAAGGCGTCACATTTGCGTTTGGTAACGTTATTAGTGCTATCATTACATTTCTGATCACTGGTTTTGTCTTATTCTTAGTTGTCAAAGCGGCAAACCGTGCGAAGAATTTACGCTCCAAAGAAGAGCAAGTGGAAGTGGAAGAAACTCCTACTGCAGAAGATTATCTTAGTGACATACGCGATCTTCTTGCCAAACAAGTGGCAGAAGACAATACACATCCAGTAGAGCAAACAAATCTTTCCGATACTTCTAAATAATAAAGAATCTAAAAAAAAGAAAGCCGATTTTCAGTGTCGGCTTTCTTTTTTTAGATTCTTAACTTGCTACTTGTTCCTTTTTCATGTCGATATGTGGAATATCATCTTCCAAATACACATCTGAGATTGCCTTGAATCCAAACGACTCATAAAAAGCTTGTAGGTATTCTTGTGCGCCGATCACGATTGGTTTTTCTGGAAAATTTTTCTGGATCATGTTAATCGTTTCTTGAACAATCTTTCTTCCTAAACCATCTTTACGGTTGTCCTGATGAACAAGGACACGTCCAAAATGGATACTCTCCGCTTCTTCATATACTCGCGTGTAGGCAAGGATCTTCCCATCAGTATCTTGAAAAAACGTATGCCAAGCTTGTCCATCAATGTCATCAACTTCTTGATAAGGACACTGTTGTTCCACAACAAAAACTGCGATTCGTTCTTTGACGATCGCGTAAAACTCTGCTGTTGACAATTCTTCAAATTTCTTTACCTGATATTCCACTAAGCAAACGCCCCCTGCTTTTTTATTCTTAGCATACCGATTCGCACACAAAAAAGCAAACGAACCTTACGAATCTCAGGCTCGTTTGCTTTTTAAACTGCTTCAGTTAAAAATTCGATCTCAACTGTCCGAGTAAGTACATCTGAATAGCTGTAAGATACTCGTTCAAAAGAATTTTCTTCAGGATCCAAATCAACAACGAATACTGAAGGATAGGTTTCTGTTAAAACGCCGCGGCGTTCTGTTTGACGCTTTCTTCCTGTCTGAGCAACCAACATGATTGGGCTGCCGATACGACCTTCTAAATCTTTCTTGATTGAAGCTAAAGTTGTTGGCATACAGTTCACCTCTACTATCAACTATACCACATATTTTTAAAATTTTCAAGTTTACCATAAAAAAAAAAGAAATGCAATAAAAATAAATAAGAAGCTCATTAAGATTTTTCTAAATTATTCCTCATTATAAAATTTCAAGTGTTTTTTTATTTTGAGTTTTACTCTCCCGTAAGCGCTCATTACTTGCTTGTGATCCATTGCTAAACATTCAGCCATGTCTACAAAATCAACGCCTTGCATATAATAATGAAAAATTTTAGCTTCTATTTTTGAAAACTGGATTTCGCAATTTTCGATTGCTTCTTTTAATAAAAGATGCTGAATCGCTAAAGGTTCTTGCAATGTGATCTCTGCTAAAAAGTCTGGTCCTTCTGTCTCTATTTTTTGGTCGATTGAGACTTCATCTTTTTGATCACGACGCTTCAGCGCGTTCTGCTTCCTCAACAGAGAATAGATTTGATTGCTTATAATGCTTTTATAATAACTTCCAAAGCTAACACCTTTGCTTTTTTCGTAAGTTCTCAATGCCTGATATAAAGCGATCCTTGCTTCTTGTTCCCAATCCTCAGAAACATAATTTCTTAAATAATAGGTGTTTTTCAAACGTAGTAAAAGTGGAAAATATTTTTGATACAGGGCAGCAAATGCTTCTTCGTCACCATTACGTGCAGCGCGCAATAACTCCTCAGACATAAAATAATTCCTCCATAAATTCGTTTATGGAGGAATCTTATCATCAATGATTCATCGAACTGATTAGAACGATATGTTATTTATTTTTTCTCATTAAATCGTCCAATTTTTGGGACAATTTTTTTAACTGCTCTTCATTCCATGGAGAATTACGTCGGAAATCAATAAAATGCATATCTTTATTTTCTTGGGCTATTGTTTTTTCCGTTTTTTTTATCGTCTTATATAATTCATAAGCAGAAGTTCGTAATGCTCCTTGGGAAAAGATCATCCACTGTTCTGCTAAATCGCTTGTCGCCACTGTCACTTGTGTCAAACGGTCATTCAGCTGACCAGCGATTCTCTCGATATAACTGTCAGCCGTTTCGTCTTCTTTCGTAAAAACAACATCCAACTGGTATTTCTTATAATTTTGTTGGATGCCCGGAACTAGTTGGGCATCGAAGACAACGATGACTTCCATTCCTTCATATTTCGCATAATTTGATAAACGATGTAAAAGAGCTTCTCTTGCATCCGCCATTTTGTCCTGCTTTTTAAGCTGGACAAGTTCCGGCCACGAACCAATCATGTTGTAGCCGTCTACAATCAACAGCTGTTTTTTCATGGTCTACTCCCCCTGACGTTGGGAAAAAGCCTGATACATAAGCAAACCAGCAGCAACACTGGCATTTAAGCTCTGGACGTGCCCGGTCATCGGGATCGTCAGCAATTCATCCATTTCTTTTTTCAATCCTGGACTCATTCCTTTGCCTTCATTACCAATGACTAAAGCAATTGATCCTTTGGCATTCCATTTTTGGAAGTTTGTGCCGGTCATATCTGTGCCAAATACCCAAAATCCTGTTTCTTTGAGCTGTTGCACAGCTTGTACCAAATTCGTCACGCGTGCAACAGGGACATGTTCGACTGCCCCAGTGGAAGTCTTTGTTACGATAGGTGTGATTCCAACTGCTCGGTGTTTTGGTATGATCACACCATCGACGCCACTTGCGTCTGCTGTCCGTAAAATCGACCCAAAATTGTGTGGATCTTCGATGCTATCCAAAATCAAAAAGAAGGGGTCTTCTTTTTTCTCTTTTGTTCGTTCAATCAGTTGGTCAAGGGATAAATATTCATAAGGTGTAATCGCAAGAACGACTCCTTGATGCACGCCGTGATCGCTCAAAGTTTCTAATTTTTGTTTAGGAACCCATTTGACTGGCACAGCTTGTTCACGTGCGATTTCTTTCAGTTCTTCTACTTTTTCTCCTCGTGAATCTTCTTGAAGAAAGAGTTTATTCCCTCGCCCTTGTTGTAGCGCTTCTACTGCGGCATGGTGCCCAAAGACGAAATTATCTTCTAATGCTTCTTCATTTTGATCAGAAACTGACTGATTTCGTCCAGTTTGCTTTTTATTTGAATATCTATTTTGTTTTTTGTCTTCAAATCCACGTTTCGATTGATGTTTGTTTGTTCTTTCTTTACCCATTTTTTTCACCAACTTTCTGAATACACCAGCGGATCAATTCTTCCATCCGCTCGGTTTGTTTTGTCAAATGCAGATAGCCCATGAGCGCTTCGAACCCTGTTGCGACCCGATACGTCGTAACATCAGCATTTTTTGCGCTCGTATGGCTTTTAGCATTTCTTCCTCTGCGATAATAAAGTTCTTCTTCTTCTGTCAAAAGATGTTCTTCCAGCATTTGCTGAATCAAAAAGGCTTGTGCATTCGCAGAAACATAATTCGTTGCCGCACGATGCAGCTTATTGGGTTTTGTTTCTCCTTGATCAATCAGGTGGTCACGAACATAGATTTCGTAAATCGCATCTCCAACATAAGCCAAGGCTAAACCGTTCAATTGTGTGTAATCTCTCATGCTTCTCTTCTCCATCGGGTTCCTTGCGGTGTATCTTCTAATAAGATCCCTTTTTCTTTCAACAAATCACGAATTTCGTCGCTTCGGACAAAATCACGATTGCTTCTTGCTTGATTTCGTTCTTCGATCAATTGTTCAATCTCTTCATCTAATAACTCTTCTGCTGTAAATAAAATACCGAAGATCGAAAGCCATTGCGAGAATAAAGCTTCTCCTTGTGCCAAGACAGCGGCAGAAACTTTCGGCTGGTCTAGATAAGTGTTCAGCCACTTAGCAAGCTCATAGACCACTGTGATCCCATTTGCTGCATTAAAATCATCGTCCATTTCTTCGATGAATCGCTGTTCTAAATTTTCTAACAAAGCGATTTTATCCGCATCATCTGCCAAATTCTCTGAGGCAGTTTCTTGGCGGAATTTCAAATTGTCAAACGTATTCTTCAGTCGTTGTAAATTGGTGGCTGCTTCTTTCATCGTCGTTTCACTGTAGCGGATCGGACGACGGTATTGTGTGGTCGCCATGAAGAAACGCAAGACTTGTGGATCAACGTTTTTGATCATTTCATGTACAGTGATGAAATTCCCTAGAGATTTACTCATTTTTTCATCGTCTTCGCCAATCGTTACATAGCCATTGTGCATCCAGTAATTAGCGAATTTTTTCCCTGTTTTCGCTTCACTTTGTGCGATTTCATTTTCATGATGAGGAAATTCTAAATCTTGCCCGCCACCATGGATATCGATCGTTTCTCCTAAATGTTTTGTTGCCATAACGGAACATTCAATATGCCAACCGGGACGTCCTTTGCCCCATGGTGAATCCCAAGAAATCTCGCCAGGTTTTGCTTGTTTCCATAAAGCGAAATCTAATGGGTCTTCTTTTTGCTGCTGTTCTTCCCCTGTACGCTGACTTGCTCCGACTTCCAGTTCATCGATGGATTGGTCACTTAATTTCCCATAATTTTCAAATTTACGGGTACGGTAATACACATCACCTGAAGATTCATAAGCATAGCCTTTTTCAACCAACACTTGAATAAATGCTAAAATATCTGGCATATGATCCATGACTCTTGGATGCAGTGTAGCAGGCTCGACATTCAACGCTTTCGTATCTTCTTCAAATGCTCGGATGAAACGATCAGCAACTTCTGGTGCTGTAATACCTAATTCGTTTGCTGTACGGATGATTTTATCGTCTACATCCGTGAAATTCGATACGAAATCGACTTTATAGCCTCGATATTCAAAATAGCGTCGAATTGTATCGAAAGCAATGGTGCTACGAGCATTTCCGATATGGATATAATTATACACAGTCGGTCCGCAGACATACATACCGACATGTCCCTTTTGTATAGGGATGAATTCTTCTTTTTTTCTGGTCAATGTATTGTAGATTTTTATCATTCTGATCTCCTCACTTTTTCTCCTTTGATTCGAACGACTTTTGCTGGTACTCCTACCGCTGTAGCGTCGTCTGGAACATCTTTCAACACAACGGCACCTGCACCGATTTTGGCGTTTTTTCCGATCGTTACCGGTCCTAATATCTGCGCATTCGCAGAGAGCATGGCTCCTTGTTTAACAGTTGGGTGTCTTTTACCCGTTTCTTTTCCTGTGCCGCCTAATGTTACGCCATGGAATAAAATCACATCGTCCTCGATTTCTGCGGTTTCGCCAATGACGATTCCCATTCCATGGTCGATGAACACGCCAGTTCCAATCGTTGCTCCTGGATGGATCTCAACACCAGTTAGGAAACGCCAGAATTGAGCATTGATCTTCGCCAATAAAAAGAGCCGGTGCTGATATAAAAAATGAGAGAAACGATGCCAAAACAAGGCATGAAAACCAGGGTATGTCAAAACGATCTCAGCTGTCGAACGTGCAGCCGGATCGTTTCTCTTTGCTGCATCAATCGCTCGGGTAAACCAACTCATGACTTTCCACTCCTTTCGTAAGAATTTTATGTAGGAAATCATCTTCTTATAAAGAAAAGAAGCGCCTTTTAAATAAGTTTCCTTATCAAAAGACGCTTTCCGCGTGGTTCCACTTTTCTTCATAATCAATGATTATCTCTGACAGCTAACGCCTGTTATACGTTCTTGGCTACTTTGTTTCCTATAAAACAGTTTTTCCTGTTTTCTGTGTTTCGCCAAGACCACTCCCAGAGGCATTTCGGCAACCATTCATTGATACCTTGCACCACCCGGTATCTCTCTTGTAATGATCAGCTGCTTACTTTTTTCTGTTCATCGTGTTTAGTTCAGTACTTGATTTAAATGTGCTAATGATTTTTCACGACCAAGCAATTCGATCGTTTCAGGCAATTCTGGACCATGCATTTGTCCTGATACAGCTACACGGATTGGCATGAAAAGATTTTTTCCTTTTACGCCAGTTTCTTTTTGAACAGCTTTGATGGCAGCTTTGACAGTTGGAGCATCTACTACTTCCATTTGTTCTAGCTGTGCTTTGAATGCGTGGAGAACAGTAGGAACTGTTTCACCAGCAAGTACTTCTTTTGCTGCTTCATTCAATACAGGATGTTCATTGAAAAATAGCGTAGACAGATCAACGATTTCTGCAGCATAGCTCATTTGAGGTTGATACAGGCTAACGATCTTCTTCACCCATTCGATTGTCTTTTCATCTGGGTTTTCTGCTACACGTCCATCAGCGATTAGATAAGGCAGACACATGTCAGTAAATGCATCTAGATCCATTGCTTTGATGTAATGGTTGTTTACCCATTGCAGTTTTTTCGCATCGAAAGCTGCGGGTGATTTACTTAGGCGTTTTGGATCGAACATTTTGATCAATTCTTGGTGTTCGAAGATTTCGTCTTCGCCCACAGGTGACCAGCCCAATAATGCAATAAAGTTGAACATTGCATCTGGTAGATAGCCTAATTCGCGATATTGTTCGATAAATTGCAAGATTGATTCGTCACGTTTGCTTAGTTTTTTACCTGTTTCACTGTTGATGATCAATGTCATATGTCCGAAGGTTGGTGGTGTCCAGCCAAATGCTTCATAGATCATCAGTTGTTTTGGTGTATTGGCAATATGGTCATCTCCACGTAAAACGTGAGTGATTTTCATCAAATGATCATCGACCGCAACAGCAAAATTATAAGTTGGCATACCATCGCGTTTTTGTATGACAAAGTCGCCACCGATATTATCGGATTCGAACGAAATAGCGCCTTTCACCATATCTGTAAATGCGTATTCTGTATTGCGAGGCACACGGAAACGTACAACAGATTCTAGACCTTGTGCTTCTTTTTCTGCTTGTTCTTCAGGTGTCAAGTTCGCACATGTTCCTGCGTAATGAGGCATTTCTCCTCTTGCGCGTTGTGCTTCCCGTTCTGCTTCTAATTCTTCTTCTGTGCAATAGCATTTGTATGCTCGATTGCTAGCAAGCAGCTGATCAATCAGCGGTTGATAGATTTCTTTACGTTCAGATTGACGGTAAGGGCCGTATTCTCCAGGATTTTCAGGAGATTCATCCCAATTCATTCCCAACCAAGCAAGGTTTTCCAACTGGCTTTTTTCGCCATCTTCGATATTACGTTTTTGGTCAGTATCCTCAATACGAATAATAAAGTCTCCATCATTGTGGCGGGCAAACAAATAATTGAATAATGCAGTTCTTGCATTTCCAATATGCAGGTGCCCAGTTGGACTTGGTGCATAGCGTACGCGTACTTTCGTCATTTTCTTCCTCTTCTTTCAAACTAGACTTTGACTAACAGCAAAAATTCCGTCAGTTACGGCTTCTCAAATATCATTTATTTAAAGCCACTCAGCACAAATTTTACCTTTTCTAAGGTAAATAGTAAAGCCAACTGGTTGAATTTCCTTACCAGTTGGCTGAATTTCTTTTTTATTTTGATTGTTTAGTCTTTTTCTCTGTCTCTTTTTTATTGTCGATTCCTCGTCCTGCATGTGCAGGTTTAGCAAAGATCATGCGTCCAGCAGCTGTTTGAAGGGCACTTGTTACAACGACTTCGATACGTTCATTCATGTAATGCTGTCCATCTTCTACGACAACCATCGTGCCGTCATCAAGGTAGGCTACTCCTTGTTGGCGTTCTGTCCCGGCTTTTACTACTAGAACATTCATCGTTTCACCAGGGATGACGACTGGTTTTACGGCATTTGCCAACGCATTGATATTAAGAACAGGTACATTTTGGAATTCAGAGACTTTATTCAAGTTATAGTCATTGGTTACAATGACACCATCTAAAAGCTTAGCCAATTTGATCAATTTGCTGTCTACTTCACTGATATCTTCAAAGTCTCCATCGTACATTTCGACAGATATACCCTCTTCTTTTTGCAAGGCATTTAGGATATCTAATCCGCGACGACCACGCACACGTTTCAAACTATCCCCTGAGTCCGCGATGTATTGTAGTTCGTAAAGAACAAAATTAGGGATCATCAAGGTTCCTTCTAAGAATCCAGTCTTTGTAATATCATAAATCCGACCGTCAATGATCACGCTTGTATCCAAGATTTTATATTTATGGAAATTTTCTCCTGATTTTCGTTCTAACAGTTGACTCTCAACTTGACTAGCTGTTTCTTGCTCGATTTTTTTGCTTCGTGAACCAAAAACTTTCTTCCATTCTTCGATTCGTGTCGTTCCCATTCTCAATCCCAGATAGCCTAAGATGATCATCAGTAAAATCGGCAATACACTATTGACGAATGGAATTTCCATATTGTAAAGAGGGGTCGAGATCACAACACCTAAAGTCAATCCGATGATCGCACCGATCGCACCGAAGAGAAGATAAGTCAAGCTGACCTCACTTAGTTTTTGTTCTACTTGTTTGATAATAGCTGAGATATGTTTGGCCAACAGCAAAGATAATAAAAAGAAAATAAGTGCGCCTAACAGGCTGTTGGTAAATGTATTATTCAGCCATCCGTTTGACTGTTGACCGATTGCCTGCCAAGCTGAGGGTAAAAATGAAATACCCAAGCTTGCGCCGACAATGATCATCAGCAAAGTAATGACACGTTTTTGCATCGTTTTTCCTCCGTTTCGACAATCATTTATTAGTTAGCGGAACACACGCTTCAACGTTTCAGCCAAAGTTGCTACTCCAACTATCTCGATTCCTTTTGGCGCTTCCCAGTTACCTAAGTTGTTTTTAGGTAGGTATACTTTTGTGAAGCCGAGTTTTTGGACTTCTTTGACTCGTTGTTCAATATGACTGACACGTCTGATTTCTCCAGTCAGTCCAATTTCACCGATGAAACATTCCGTTGGCTGTGTTCCTTTTTCTTTATAGCTTGAAGCAATACTGACAGCGATAGCTAAATCAATCGCTGGTTCATTTAATTTTACCCCACCTGCAGCTTTTAAGTAAGCATCTTGATTCTGAAGAAGCAACCCAGCTCTTTTTTCCAGCACTGCCATGATCAGAGATACCCGATTGAAATCAAGACCTGTTGTTGTTCGTTTGGCATTTCCGAACATAGTAGGTGTGACTAATGCTTGGATCTCTACCAAAATTGGACGTGTCCCTTCCATTGCCACAACGATAGCAGAGCCAGTTGCACCGTCTAGGCGTTCTTCTAAGAAAATCTGTGAAGGATTAGCGACTTCTTCCAATCCATGCTCATGCATTTCAAAAATCCCAATCTCATTCGTTGAGCCAAATCGGTTTTTTACTGCTCGCAAAATCCGAAAACTATGATGTTGTTCACCTTCAAAATATAACACCGTATCCACCATATGTTCTAACATTCTTGGGCCGGCGATCGAGCCTTCTTTGGTAACATGACCGACGATAAAAATGGCTATCCCATTTGTTTTAGCGATTTTGAGTAGTTCTGCAGTGGTTTCTCTTACTTGGCTGACACTTCCTGCCACACTTGTGATGTCTGGCTGCGTCATCGTTTGGATGGAATCAATGATAACATAATCAGGGGAGATATGTTCGATGGCACGACTGATTTCGTTCATATCTGTTTCAGCGTATAGATAAAATTCTGTGTTGATACTTCCGAGGCGTTCCGCGCGTAATTTTATCTGCTCTGCGCTTTCTTCGCCGGATACATATAAGACTTTTCCGCCTATGGCTGCTAATTGCTGAGAAACTTGTAACAGCAAAGTGGATTTCCCGATACCTGGATCGCCACCAATCAAGACCATAGACCCTGGCACCACACCTCCGCCTAACACACGGTTCAGTTCTTCTAATTTTGTTTTGATCCGAGGTTCTTTTTTAGGGACGACGTCTGCGATTTTTGTTGGTTTTGCTTTTTCTCCTGTCAAACTTGTCCGAGTTCTGCGGTCCGTTGTATCTTGTTCGATTTCTTCGACCATCGTATTCCATTTTCCGCAATTTGGGCAGCGTCCCAAGAACTTAGGCGACACATACCCGCAATTTTGGCAAACAAATTGTACTTTTGATTTTTTTGCCATTGTACCGCCTCCTTTTATCCTAATCATGAGACATTAAATCAAGCTTAAGTATCTTTAACGTTTTATTTACTGGAAGAACCAAATCCGCCTTGACGTTGAGCAGTCGTTTGATCTTGATCTGCTTTTAAAAACGGCAAAAAGATCCCTTGGCCGATACGCTCGCCTTTTTTGATCACTACATCCTTGAAACCAAAGTTGGTGAATTGGAACATGATATGGCCTTCATTTGCCTCATTATTGTAATAATCACTGTCAATCACACCTACTCCGTTTGTCAACACTAAAAACCGCTTCAACGGATTGCTTGAACGGTTAGCAAGCTGCAAAAATTCATCTTCTCCCATGTAAGCTTTGATTCCAGTAGGCACGAGGGTTGGTTTCAATTGTTTTTCATTTTCTGATACATCTTTTTTCAATCCATCTGCGACTGTTTCCAACCCCTTTTTCCAGCCTGCTTTCCAGATACTTGGAATCACGACCTCTTCTGCTGCTTCAAAATCATAGCCAGCAGCATGATGTGTAGCGCGCTGCGGTAGATTGATATTTTGATCTTTATATTTAGAAATAACTTCAAATCCTCTTTTTCTCACCGGTTTTCCTCCCTAAATAAACTACTCCTATTCTAACATATCCGAGGCTGTAAAAGACTTTCTTTACAAATTCTTCAAGAAATTCTGCTATCTTAAAGTAAACCATTAATTCGTTCTTTTTCCAAACGACTGCAAGTTGTACAAAAAAACTATTTTTTACATGACTTTACTCGTCAAAACAAGTAGAATAGAACGAAATTAATGAGTGGATATTTGATTGAGGTGTCACATGCGTAAAGAAATTAAAAATGCAAAACGAATTATTGTCAAAGTAGGAACAAGTACATTGATTTATCCCAATGGAAATATCAATCTTGCGGCAATCGATCAGTTAGCTTTTGTCCTTTCTGATCTTAGAAATCGGGGAAAGGAAGTGATCTTAGTCTCATCAGGAGCTGTAGGCGTTGGTATGCATAAATTACATTTGTCAGAACGTCCGACTTTGATTCCTGAACAGCAAGCTGCGGCGGCTGTTGGTCAAGCCGAACTGATGAATATCTATAATCAAAGATTCAGTGTATATAATCAACAGACGGCACAGATCCTCGTGACAAGAGACGTGGTAGATTATCCTGAAAGTCGTAAAAATGTGAGGAATACATTGGAACAGCTTTTGATTATGGACACGATCCCTATCGTGAACGAAAACGATACTGTAGCAGTGGATGAATTAGATCATCTGACAAAATTTGGCGATAATGATCAGCTGTCAGCCATCATGGCAAAACTTGTCGCGGCAGACCTTTTGATCGTCCTTTCTGATATCGACGGGTTTTATTCAGATAATCCGACTACAAATCCCGAGGCTCAGATGTATCGCTATATCGATAAAATCGATGAAAAGATTCTGGCACAAGCAGGTGGTGCTGGTAGCACATTTGGAACAGGCGGTATGCAGAGTAAATTAAAAGCCGCTTCTAGGATATTTGAAGCAAACAGCGCAATGATTTTAGCAAATGGAAAAAATCCGGCAATTATTTTTGATATTCTTGCAGGAAAAGAAGTAGGTACTTTATTTAAGGAGGACTTGAAATGACTGACTTGATGCAATTAGGACAACAGGCAAAAGATAGCGCGCAACAACTAGCACTTATGCCTACAAACCGCAAAAATGAGCTACTTGTTCAAATGGCACAAACCATCAAAAAGAATCAACAAGCGATCATTGAAGCAAATCATAAAGACTTAGAAAAAGCAGTCGAAAACAATATCAGTGAAACGATGCAAGACCGCTTGCAGCTGACACCTGAGCGAATCAATGCCATGGCTACAGAGATCGAAAAAATTGCTTCGTTAGACGATCCTATTGGAAAAGTAGATGAGATGTGGACGAACACCGACGGATTGAGAATCGGCAAAAAGCGCGTGCCACTAGGCGTGACCGGCATCATTTACGAATCTCGTCCAAATGTCACGACAGATGCAGCTAGTCTAGCATTCAAATCAGGGAATGCCGTTATCCTTCGCGGTGGCAAAGAAGCATTCTTCTCGAATCAATTATTAGTCCAATTATTGCAGCAAGTACTGGTCAGTGCTGGCGAATCTCCTTATGCCATCCAGTTTGTCGATGATACTTCTCATGAAACTGCAGGACAGTTGATGCGATTGACAGAATACTTAGATGTGCTGATTCCTCGAGGCGGAGCAAAATTAATCCAACGAGTCAAAGAACAGGCAACGGTACCTATCATTGAAACAGGTACAGGAAATAATCACGTATATATCGATAAAGAAGCACAGTTATCTATGGCAGTGAACATCATCGTCAATGCAAAAGCTTCCCGTCCATCTGTCTGTAACGCGGCAGAAACATTGCTGATCCATTCTGAGATCGCACCTTTTTTCTTGCCAGCTATTGAAAAAGAACTGGTAGAACACGGGGTCTCTTTACGTGCGGATGCTCGTGCGTTAGAATATCTAGAGACGGCTGCTTTAGCAGAAGACACAGATTGGGATACTGAATATCTAGATTATATCCTTGCTGTCAAAGTGGTCGATTCTTTGGATGAAGCAATTGCACATATCAATCGGCATAATACTAAACATTCAGAAACGATCGTGACAGATAGTTATGCGGCTAGTCAACGTTTCTTAAATGAAGTGGACGCGGCGGCTGTCTATGTCAATGCCTCCACTCGTTTTACAGACGGATCGGTATTTGGTTTTGGTGCAGAGATTGGTATCTCTACTCAAAAGTTGCATGCCCGTGGTCCAATGGGGTTAAATGAATTAACTTCCACAAAATATATCATTTATGGCGATGGACAAATCCGCGAATAATGTTTCGTGTGAAACATTATTCCCGCCTTTTGCCTTTTTTCTGTAAAGGTTCTATCCAACTAGAAAGGTGTCAATATGTTTGAAATTTTAATGATTTTTTTTATTTACCTTATTTCTCTGAATATCGCTGCTTTTCTGGGAGTCGGTATTTTATCCCTTTTCTTTCAATTCAAAAAACGAAGCATAGGGAGTCAACGGGAAAAATGGTCGCAGTATTTTGACAAAATCGGGCAAAAAGGGCTGGTTACACGCTTGCACATTAGTTACATGGTTGCATTATGCTTATTAGCGACAATCAATTACTATTCTTTTTTCGATCATTCAATCGCTTATACGATTACGCTACTGATTGCTGGGATTTTTCACTTATCTTATAAATATCAGCTGAATAAAAACCACTTGAATCGGACTTTCCGCTAAAAAATATCCGTACGATAAGTAGAGTGCCTTGAAGATCGGCAAAAAACTGCCGGACTTTTTAGAGGCTGTGACAAAGATTTTGTCACAGCCTCTTTTTCCATATAAACGGCGTTCGCCTACCAGCTGCCTGGTAAATCTGTTTCCTCTTCGTTAAGAAGCGAAAATCCGTCAAATGTTTCGCCATCATAATAACGAAGCAGCTCATCCATGGACAAGTTCATCGTTTTTTCTTTTTCTTCTTCCGCTGATTCAGCCAGTAGCTGTTCCCGATACACCTGATACATACCAGCTATTTTTTGCTGCATCGCTTTTCTAGTTTCACCTTCCGCATTGATTATTGGCAATTCTTTGATATAGCCACGATAAATCAACCGATCATCTGAAAATTCAATGGGTAATTCAACGAGTGTCAACCCGACTTCCTGAAAATATTCTTCCAGCATCTATTATCCCCCCATTCTTTTTCTTAAATGAATTTTAGCTTACCTACTGAAAATTTTCCAGTTTCATTATTTTGAGAAAAAAAGGGAATGTGACAAAAATCGTGTCACATCCCCTTTTTCCGAATAAATGGTGTTCTTCTGCCAACTCCTCAATCATAAGTCACAATATTCAACAAACATGAGAAACTGTTTTTTGAAATTGTTCCTTGTGATTCAGAGTTAAACGACAGTCTCACAACCTCTTGGTAAACGGCGTTCAATCAGCTGACCCTCGGTATTAGCTCAAAAAACGGTAAAATATGAGAAGCTATTTTTCCGTTTGTTTCTCTAATACTCAGGACAAAACGCTGATTTTACAACCCCCTGATAAACGGTGTTCAAAAGCTTGCATCTGCGGTAATAAGCCCAACCAAACGAAAAATATGAGAAGCTATTTTTGTTTGGCTGTTCTTATGACTTGATGCAGGACAGCTTTTTCACAACCTCTGATTTCTTATTCTTCTTCATTTGTAGCAAAATAATTACGGTGATAAATGATACAACATACACTGATAAGAACAATGGCACCTGCAAAATAAAACGCATAGCTTTCACCAATATGTTCACCAATCACACCTGCAATAAATGGTGCTAAAGCTCCACCGAAAAAGCGGACAAAACTATAGCTGGACGAAGCAACGTTTCGTTGCAGACCTGGTATTTCCATAGCAATCGTCGTCAACAGTGTATTGATAATTCCTTGGAAAAATCCTGCTAACACAATGCTGATCGGTACAAGGACTGGCATAGAAGTTCCAGCTCCTAATAACAGCAAACAAATAATGAATAAGACAAATGCTGCTAAAATTGTCCGATAAGTCGTAAACTTCCGCTCAAGAGCCGGTGCAACGAAAATCGAAGCAATAGCCAGAAGCACACCCCAGCCAAAAAATACAAAACCGACTTCTAATTCAGAATAGCCAATCAATAAAAATGGCGCATACGCAAGTAAAGTAAAGAATCCGAAATTATATAACAATGCGATTAGTCCAACTGAACGAAGTTTATGATTGCTTAACGCTTTGACACCTTCCCAAAGGCCTACTTTTCTCTTTGGTTTCTCAGTTTCAGGTAAAAGTACCGCTAGGGCTATAAAACCGCAAAACATCAAAAATGCTACCCCAAAAAATGGATAACGCCATGAACCACTGCCCAAGACCCCACCGACTAGAGGGCCAACAGCCATTCCGCAGCCAAGTGCTGCTTCATACATCATGATTGCTTTTTCTGTGTTACCAACTAAAATACTGACGATCGTTGCTAAAGCAGTAGAGACAAATAAAGCATTCCCGACACCCCAGCCGGCACGTAACCCAATCAGCATTCCGATATTCCCAGATAATCCGCCAAGACCAGCGAATACAACGATGATAAACAATCCTGTCATCAATGTTTTTTTCAAACCGATCCGACTAGATAAGAAACCTGTAAATAGCATCACCACACCAGTGACTAACATGTAACTAGTAAATAACAGGGTCGTTTCAGCTGGCGTAGCGTTTAACTGTGCAGCAATCGTTTTTAAGATTGGGTCTACTAGACCCACTCCCATAAAAGCGATCATACAGGTAGCTGCTACAACTAGCGCTGAACTTTTCCCCTTTGTTTCTTCATTTGTTTGTTCTTGTATATCTATTTGATTCTCCAATATTTCCATCCCTTTCTCTCTATTAGCATCATACATGATTTATTTTACATGTAAATATGCACATGTAAAACGTGGAAACTTTACTGTGATATAATAAAGAAAATAAGACGAGAGGTAGGATTTTTATGAATACTTTAGCCTATATATTATTATGCGTGCTTTTATCCAAACCACGTTCTGGGTATGAATTGAAGCAGCTGATCACAATTTTTTGGGAAGCCCATCACAGTCAGATCTATACAACGCTTGCCAAGTTAGACCAGCAGGGTTATGTGACCGTTTTGGACAAAGACGAGCACTCTCAAAAAAAGATCTACCACTTGACTGATGAAGGACGTGCTCTTGTAGAGGAATGGATCAAAGAGGAAACTCCCGCTCCTACGCAAAAAGATGAATTTCTAGCAAAAATCTATGCTTTTTCGACGCTCGATAAAACAACAGCTACTGGACTGCTATTCACTAGAGAACAACAGCTGAACAAAATCATGCAAAAAAATCAAAAAAAATTGAATGACCTCTCGCTAGACAAGAAACAAGAATTTGGACGTTATGTTGTGATCCAGCGCAGAATTATGCTTTGTCAGCAGGAACTCCAATGGTGTCAGCAAGTAAGAGAACAAATGCAGCAGTTTTTTGAGTAAGGGATAAACAGAACCTTTCTAGAAATATCTATTGAAGAGCAAATTATCTTCAATAAAAGAGCAATACAGTTGGAAAAGAAAAAGCGATCCGAACGACAGGCCAAAACCTATCGTTCGGATCACTATTTTTCTAGAACTGCATTCAAGAGACTATGACAAAAAGCATGCCAAGGCCTTTTTTCAAATAACAGTGTTCCATCATTCATTACTTTGAATTGCTTTTAGCACACTTCTTGAAAGCGGGCCAACGATGATCAACTGCAACGGTAAAGCGGCAATCACATTCATTTTCCAAGCATTCATATAAGCAGAGAATAATTGATCAGGTATTCCTTGTTCCATGATCACACCGAATAAAGACATACATGTCACCATTCCTAAAACCATCAAGCATGAAATAGTTAAGATCATTTGGACCTTGCTTTCTGGATTTACTGGTAGTTTAAAGGCAATTTTTTTCGCCAGCACACCGATGATGAAGACATCCAAAATGAAAGCCACCACGAATCCAGGCACTAGACCAATCAACAAACTTGATAAATGAAGATCTTGATGCAGCCATAAATTATACGCGCTCATCCCCAAGACCATCAAAAAACACATCATTGTTGTAAAAATTATTCCTTCTTTTTTATTTGTAGGCAATCTGTACCACTCCTTTAAATTTGTCACGAAAATCATCGTAGCACATTTAAAAATTTCTCGTAAGTACTTTTTTTATTTTCTGCCCTTTTATTTCATAAACTTCATCAGCCGTACGCTCGACAAAGTAAGAATCATGAGAAGTAAACAAAATCGTTCCCGGATATATTTGCATTAGCTTCTCTAAAGCTTCGATCGTTGCCATATCAATAAAATTAGTCGGTTCATCTAACAGCAACACATTACTTGGCTTAGTAAAAAGCAAAGCAATCGTCAGACGGGTCGCTTCTCCCCCACTTAATGTACATAACGGTTTCGTCAAAGTTTCCTGAGCAAACCCTAAGTGATTCAGCAAACTACGGACAAGCGATTCTGAAAACTCTGTTTGTCTCATGACAAAACGAATGATGGATTCTTCAGATGTCATTTGATAACCCTTTTGCTGATATACTTGAAAGCTTACTTTCGGAGAGAGAAGGATTCCTTCTCCTTGTTTGCGGATATGTTCTAATAAGGTTGTCTTACCTGAACCATTTTCACCGACAATCGCGATTTTTTTACCTAAAGAAAACTGAAAATCACCATTTACCAGTAATGTTCTCCCACTTCTTTCCAATTGGACATTTTGTCCCATGATGGGATAGCGGCTTTGGAGTTCAAGAGATTTTGGTACTGGAAAACGGATTTGTTTCATCTGCTGCGGCTTGGTTGTTTCTCCTATTTTTTGGAGTCTTCTCTCTAATGTTTTCGCATTCTTTTGGATGGCTTTTTGTACACTGTCTTTTTGTTTAGAGGAAGACAACCGATCCGGTCTGATTTGTTGCTTTTTCTTTTTACTGGACACTTTTTCCAACTTTTCCGCTTGTTTTTTCTTTTCTTGGATCGATTTTTCCAATCGTTTTTTCTCTTTCATGATCGACTCTGCTTCTCGTAGCTGAGTCTTTTTCTCCAATTCCTTTTGAGTGAGATAGGCACTATAATTCCCCGAAAACTCTCGGATTTCTCCGTCTTTTACTTCCCAGATTTTCGATGCTAGCTCATCTAGAAAATAGCGATCATGACTAACAAAAACCAGCGTACCATAATAATAACGAAGCTCTTCAATCAGTCGATCAATACTTTTTCTATCTAGATGGGTTGTTGGCTCGTCTAGAAGCATCCCTTGTTCATAAGAAGAAAGAAGACGTATCAACTCGATCTTTCGTTCTTCCCCTCCGCTCCATTTCCGCTCTGAAGTTTCTTCCAGTCTTAACTGGAAATGACTGGCTAATTCCAAATTTAGGTCCTTTGCTTCAGCGAGATAGGTTAATTGAGGCAGGTAGTTGAAGGTGATCTCTGTTTGGATTTTCCCATGATCGGGAAAAAGTTCACCGGCTATTAGTTTGAGCAAAGTCGATTTACCGACACCATTTTCTCCTATGATCCCTATACGATCTTGCTGATAGACACGAAGAGAATCAATAGATAGTTCTAGCTGGTTGCCAAAGCTGACTTGTAGATTTGTTATATTTACTGCTAAATTTTCCATATGTTTTACACTCCTATTTCATGTAAAACAACAATTATCGATACTAAAAAAGAGCAGAAAAATCTGTTTGCAAAAAAACTGCATCACATCTTTTCCTACTCTGAACGAAATAACTATGACTAAATCACCAAATCTGTCATAGCTTTCACCTATTCTACTGTCGTTCGAAAAAATGGACATACTCCATCCATGAAATTGTTGTTTATACATGTCTTTTGAATTTATTTAGTTGTTATTCAAAAGTTCGAAACGTAATTTCATCGATGCAGTCATTTTTCCGACCTCCTTTTTTATTAGGTTACCACACACGATTCAAAAAAAGCAATAGCTACTGAATAGTAACTGAAAACCTTTTATTCGAACGTAGTGATCTTTTCTGGTGCTAAACGAACAGACTCGTAACCTTCTTCTACCGCTTTTCCTATTGATAAAATAATAACTGGAACATAACGGTCTTTATCCAAACCAAATGCCTCTGCCAACTGATCTGCTTCGAATCCACCAATTGGATTTGTTTCATAGCCATGATCACGCGCAACTAACATGAATTGCATAGCCGCTAAGCTAGAATCGACTTTGACTACATCGTTCATTTCTTCTCTTGAAAAACTCTTGTAATAAGGAATGATCGCAGCTAATTGTTGATCTCTGACTTCTTTTGGCATCTTCCCTGATTCGTAAGCTTGGTTATAGATTTCTTCGCCATATTCGTAACATTGCATATCGCCAAAAATCATGACCATTGCAGAAGAAGTATCATTTTGTCTCGTATTGAAACGGATCAAAGGACGCAAGATTTCTTTTGCTTCCTCGCTTTCAGCGACCACAAAGCGCCATGGTTGCATATTGACAGAAGAAGGTGCAGTCGTCGCTTCTTTGATCATTTCCAGCATTTCTTCGTGTGGGATTTTGTATGTTTCATCATATACGCGAACGGATCTTCTACCAGTCATAATTGTTGAAAAATCATTTTTTTGTTCCATTATTATTAACCTCTTTCGTTTCTGTTGTTATATTGCAAAGTTGGGTATTCAATTTATCTAAAAGTGTTAGAAATTGTTTCATTTCTACATCGCTGAAAGCCGGGGATAGCACGGAACCTGTATCTTTATGGTCCATTTCACAATGCTCGATTTTCTTCTGGGCTTTTTCTGTTAGCGCTACATACACTTCCCGGTTGTTCTGAGGATTTCTCTGACGCGAAACATAGCCATTTGCTTCCAATACCTTCAGATGACGAGTAACTGCTCCTTGATCAATCTGCAACTTTTCTTGCAAACTGCTTTGTAGCAATGGATTTTCTTCTTTCAGTCTCATCATGATCTCGTATCTAGTAAGACTTATACCGATATTTTCTTCAAAGATCTGGACGATTTTTTGATCGGCTAATTTGATTTGATATAAAAGGTGACTAATCTCTTCTAAAGACATAATTTCCTCCTTTCTAATAATTGACTCGTCAACGATTGACTTGTCAATAATAGAATAAAAAAAGAAAAAAGTCAAAGAATCAGCTGTGTAATAAAAAAAACGCTCTCAATAGAAAAGTATAGAGAAAAGAAATTTTTTGTAGAATGAACGGAAAAAATGATAAAGAAAGCACAACGCTAAAACCAAGATTATTGATTCTTATCAAACTATAGAAGATAGCTCTTCTGCAGTAGAAAATTTTACACCGCCAAAAATTTCCGAAATCGCCTTTTGCAAGAATCCCGTCGAATATTAGAAATTGGATCAGTATGCTTAAACAGTAATAAAAAAGTTATGACAAGATGTTGTCACAACCTTTTTTGAGTAAACGGTGTTCAAAAACTTGCATCTGCGGTAATAAGTTCAACCAAACAAAAAACATGAAAATCTGTTTTTGTTTGGCTGTTCTTATTACTTGATGCAGGGCAGCTTTTTCACTACCTCTTTTTAATAACCATAAAATCCTATTCCTTCATATCTCCAGCCCATCGGTGTTAGCCAATCTCTTTCCTTAGCACTCAAGGTATAGTGATGGGTACCAGTTTTTTCATTTGGATTAAATAGTCGATAAATTGGCTTGGAACCACCAGAATAAAAACTTAGACCTTCATAACGCCAACCGATTTTTGTTAAAGAGTTGATCTCAGATTGTGCCATTGTGTAATGATGGTCTCCACTGTAAGGATTGTATAAACGGTAGACAGGTTGTCCGCTGTTTGGTGCTTGCCAAGCAATCCCTTCATATTCCCAGCCTACAGTTGGCAGATAATTTTTTTCTCCGGCATTCAATGTATATAAATGTTCTCCTGTATGACGGTTATACAGACGATACATCGGAGAAGTTGAAGTTGGTGCTGTATCATACTGTGTCAGATTATAGGTTTCGATTACATTGTTCAATGTAGAACCATAATTAGGCGCAGTGGCATAACGACCTGTTAGCCAAGCCGTAGCATCTTTGTAAGAGTTCGTATTGCTTTTCCATGCACCGGAATAGTAGTAAACGCCTGGCTGAAAAGAAGTCGTCTTCAATACCGTTACGTTATCTTGCAATGATTCTTTGTACGAAGGATATTTTCTAAAAGCGGCATTCACCGTAATCCATTGCCCATTCACATATTCCGAAGTAGGCATCGTAACAGATTGGCCATTATAGCTTCCTTTAATCCCAAATAGATTGTAATTAGGGGCAGAAGCCAAAGTACTGTTCCCCCAGCCACTTTCAACGATGGCTTGAGCAATCATGACTGATGCATATAAGTCATTGGCACTTGCCAAACTTTGTGCAGTTGAGGCAATACTATCAATGAACGCTTGTTGAGAATTAGCAGATGAGCGAGCATAAAAAGCATAGCCAGTATAGTTTTCGAATTCAGACAAATCTGCTTGATGGGTATGTGTCAATGTTTGCCCATCTGTCAATTGGTTCGTGATTTCTTCTGCATTCTCTGGATTGTTCTGAGCTTCTGCTGATGTACTGTCTTCGGTTTGTGTTTGTTCTGTTGTTTCAGTTGTTGGTTCTTCGGTTGAAATTGTATTTTCTGAGACAGTAGCTGACTGCAAAGTACTCTCTGTATCGTTTTCAATTCCTGTTTCTGAAGAACTCGATGTCTGAGTTGCGACAGTTTCTGTCGATTCTTCAGCTAGCACTGTTGTGTTGGCAACTGCTAGATTTCCTAAAAGAATAACGCTAAATAATAAATTCTTTGCTTTCATCTTTTTTCTCCTTTGAATTATGAAACTTTTCCTAAATAACAGTGTAACTAAAAAAGTAAAAGCAAGTCAATGTCCATATTTAAATAACATTTGTTTCTTTTTGATAAATTTGCTTTTTCTACATAAAAAGACGTAAATGAAGAATATTCTTCTCCATTCACGCCTTAAATTGATGGTCGTTTGAATAACTATTTAACAAGTAATTCTCTTTGGATATTATCCGTTATGGATTATACTTCCTGTGTCGTCGGACGGATAATCATGTTACTGACAGACATCCGGTCTGGCGTTTCTATCGCAAATGCTACAGCAGAAGCTATATCTTCGGAGGTCAATCCCCATTCTTTTTGCGCTTCATGAAGTTCAAGAGCAGCCTTTTTGTCGCTGATGGTTTGATATAATTCAGTTTGAACAGCTCCTGGAGAGATGATCGTAGATTTGATGTTATTTTGCCGTTGCTCTTGACGTAATCCTTCCATGATTGCACGGACAGCAAATTTTGTTCCGCAATAAACGGCGGAATCAGGATAAACAACATGTCCCGCCACAGAATCAGTTGAAATGATATGCCCAGATTTTTGTTTTTCCATGATTGGAAGTACGGCGGAAATTCCATTTAACACACCCATGATGTTGATATCAAGCATATTTTGCCATTCATCACGGTGACCTTCAACTAATGGAGCGGTTGGCATGATTCCTGCATTATTGTACAATACATCGATTCGACCGAACTTTTCCATCGCTAAATCGATAACTGCTTGGACTTGTGCAAAATCTCTTACATCTGCTGTTTGAATATATAGCTCAGCTTCTGGTAAAGATTCTTTTATTGCTTTTAGGCGATCTTCTCGGCGTGCAGCTATAACTAGTTTAGCCCCTTTTTCTGCTAATAGCTTCGTTGTTGCTTCACCGATTCCGCTTGAAGCGCCCATGATGACAATCACTTTTTCTGATAAATCATTCATTCTATTCTCCTCCTGTTTTGAAAAATCTCTTGCTTATACTCACTATCTCTTATTTCATCTTACTGTTCAAATAATCCGTTCGACAGGTTTGACGATTTTGGCAGGGATTCCTGCAACGATGGTATTGTCTGGGACATCTTTCGTAACAGTTGCATTCGCTGCAACAATGGCATTCTCGCCAATCGTTACGCCTGGCAGAATAGTTGCTCCTGCTCCGATCCAAGCATTTTTCTTGATGTGGATTGGCTTTACTGACAAGCCTCTTCGTTCTTTTGGATCGGTTAGATGGTTCACCGTGATGAGGTTGACACGAGGACCAATCAATACTGAATCTTCTAAACAGATGCCACCTAAGTCAACGAACATCACTTGACGATTGATAAAGACATTTTTCCCTATACTAATATGTTTGCCGAAATCTGTATAAAAAGGCAGCAGAACAGTCACCGTATCATCTACTTTGTCACTAATGATATTTTCTAGCCGTTTGCGGATATCTGCTGGTTCATGGTACCCAGTATTCAGCGCTGCTAAAGGCTCTTCGTTTTCAGCTTGGATCTGATGGATCACTTCAAAGAGCGGATCCGTTACTCGAATCTCTTTATTGACGATTTGTTTTTCGATGAGGCTTGTCATTTTGCTCCCTCCTTTTATCCTTACTTTATAACGGACGGCTTATCATGTCTAATACTTATAAAACATACTTAACTATTCCTTTTAACTATACTTAGTGGTATGCTTTTTTAAAAACAGGAGGGAAAAAATGGATATTCGTATACTGACGTATTTTTTAGCAGTAGCTAGAGAAAAAAATATCAGCCGAGCAGCAAAATCTCTGCATATCACGCAACCTACTCTCTCAAAACAACTGAAAGATTTAGAAGAAGAACTTGGTGTGACACTTTTCACTCGGGGCTCCCGAGAGATACAGTTGACGGATTCTGGTCGATATCTTTATTCAAAAGGAAAAGAAATCTTGTCGTTGGTAGAAAAAACGGCGAACAATTTAACAAATGACGCAATCATCTCTGGAGAAATCTACATTGGCGGAGGCGAAACTAAAGCAATCTCTTTCATTTCTGATAGCCTTCATTCGTTGATCAAGGCGCATCCTGATATCCAGTTTCATTTATATAGCGGGAATGCAGATGATATCATAGACAAACTGGATAGCGGATTACTTGATTTTGGACTCGTAATCGAACCGACAAACAAACAAAAATACCAGTCATTTCGACTGCCAGCCCAAGATCGTTGGGGACTTTTGATACATCGAAATCATCCTTTAGCAAAGCAAACCGTCATCCATCCGCAGGAACTGAAAACTGTTCCTTTGATCATTTCCCGGCAAACGTCAGTGGACAGTCAACTAGCTGAATGGCTAGGTTTCAGCATAGATCAGTTATCGATCGTCGGAACATATAACTTATTGTACAATGCTTCTTTGATGGTCGATAACGGGACTTTTGGTGCATTAGCTCTAGATGGGATCATCAATACTTATGGGACGGAAAAAATATTCATCCCACTCGATCCGCCATTACAAGCTTCACTGAATCTCATTTGGAAAAAAGACCAGCCTCTTTCTCCTGCTGCTCGTAAATTTTTAGATGTCCTAACGGAGAAATACAGTTAAGTAGAGTTTTTTTCCTTCGCTTTCAGCTTTTTAACAACGAATAAGATAAGCAAAAGATCCAACGATTAAATAACATAAGTTTCTTAATTTATTTCTTCCTTTTATTTCTGATAATTCCAGTAAATTACTATAATTATAAAAAAAGAATTGACAAAACATAACTGTCTATATAAAATTGATTACGTTAACAATAATTCGTTTCATGTGACTAGATCATACTAGGCATGAAAAATCTCTGAGGAACATGGTTTCCCTAGGAGGTTTTTCGTGTCTATTTTTGTTTGGCCGCAATCAACTGGTCTAGCAAACGTGAAAACCAAATCTTCAAAAAGGGTGCGCGCATGAAAATCAAAAAGATCTTTAATCAAAATGCAGTATTGGTAGCTGACGGTGGACAGGAAAAAGTAGCTATTGGAAAAGGGATTGGATTTGACAGAAAAAGAAATGATTTGATTTTTGATCGTGATGTCGAACGGATATTTGTCATGGAACCAGAAGGTCAAATCAAGTTGCAAAATTTACTTAATCAGATTGATGAACGCTTTTTATTTGCAGCAGAAACGATCATTGATCATGCGGAAACTGTTTTGATGGAAAAGTTGAATGAACATGTATTGATCGCTTTGACCGACCACATTGCTTTTTCTGCGGAGAACATTAATAACGGTATCGTCATCCGCAACAAACTTTTAAGAGAAATCGAAGTGCTTTACAGTGATGAATTCAGTATTGCTCAATGGGCAGTAGAGTATCTGACAAAAGAGCTTGGGATTCCATATACTTATGACGAAGCAGGATATATCGCAATCCATATTCACAGCGGACGAAGCGGTCGGAACAATAACCATCGCAGTATCCGTGAAGTGACGATTGTATCTGACATCATCCATTTAGTGGAATCAGAATTGGAAACAGATATCCATTCAGAACCATTTTCACTGAATTATTCAAGACTGGTGAATCATTTACGACTGCTTCTACAACGAACCCATGCGCAACAATATGCTGTTTTAGACACGGAAATCGTAGAAATGGTCAAACGAAAATACCCAGAAAGCTATAAGATTTCTAAAAAAATCCGTGTGTTGCTGACCAAAGAATACCAGCTCGCGATCACGAAAGAAGAACTGGGTTACTTGGCCATCCATATCGAGCGTTTAAGAAGCGCAATCGTACAAACAAATGTTAACAATCATGAGGAGGAAAAAAATTGAAAGCATATCTACAACGAATGGGACGTTCCCTTCAACTTCCAGTTGCGGTCTTACCTGCTGCTGCTTTACTAGTAGGGATCGGAAACTGGTGGGCATCTTATAGTAACGACATTGTCGCTCATTTTTTACAAGCTGGCGGTAACGCAGTTTTAGGTCAATTACCTTTGCTGTTTGCCGTTGGGTTAGCACTAGGGATGTCAGTGGACAAATCAGGTGCTGCTGCCTTGGCAGGTTTGGTCGCATTTGAAGTTCCAGTAAATGTTTTAAAAACTGATTCAGTAGCTACTTTATTGAATATCAAACCAGAATCAGTTGATCCATCTTTTGCTCAGATCAGTAACGTATTTATTGGTATTATTGCCGGATTGATTGCGGCAGCTCTTTATAATCGTTTCCACGAAGCAAAATTACCGATGGCTTTATCTTTCTTTAGCGGCAAGCGTCTAGTGCCAATCTTGGCTGCCTTTGTCATGTTGCTGATCAGTGCAGTGCTACTGCTCGTATGGCCTCCGGTTTACTCTGCTTTAGTTTCTTTTGCTAAATTCATTTTGAGTTTAGGCTGGGGTGGTGCAGGTCTTTATGGCTTCTTCAACCGTTTACTGATCCCTACAGGATTGCATCAAGCAATGAACTCCGTGTTCTGGTTTGACGTAGCAGGAATCAATGATATTGGTAAATTTTTGGCTTCTGAAGGAACAAAAGGCGTAACAGGAATGTATCAAGCTGGATTTTTCCCAATCATGATGTTCGGGCTTCCAGCAGGAGCATATGCTATTTACAGAAATGCACGTCCAGAAAACAAAGCAAAAACAGCTTCCTTGATGCTAGCAGCAGCTTTTGCTTCATTCTTTACTGGTGTGACAGAACCACTTGAATTTTCATTTATGTTCGTTGCTTGGCCATTATATGTCTTGCATGCAATTTTCACTGGGATTTCTTTAGCAGTGAGTGCATTCTTCCATTGGACAGCAGGATTTGCCTTTAGTGCCGGATTTGTCGATTACTTCCTATCTTTGAAAAATCCGATTGCGAATCAGCCATTGATGTTGATCGTCCAAGGATTAGTAACAGCAGTGATTTACTACTTTGGCTTTAACTTTGCTATCAAAAAATTCCATCTGATGACTCCTGGCCGCGAGGAAGCAGATCTTTCAGATGACGATACTGCAACGACTAATTCAGACAATAAATATGCGGCACAAGCAAGCAAAATCTACGCTGCATTAGGCGGAGCCGACAATGTAACTTCGATCGATAACTGTACTACACGCCTTCGTTTGCAAGTCAAAGATACAGGCCTGATCGATCAAAATAAAATCAAAGCCACTGGCGTACCTGGTATGAAGATCATCGACGGAAAAAATGCGCAAGTCATCGTAGGTACAGAAGTACAATTCGTTGCAGATGAGATGGCAAAACTACATGGTGGTGCTGCAGCACGACCTGCACAAACAAACACCGTGGTTAAAACAGAAACATTTGCCGGTGAAACGATCGAACAAGATATTTACGCTATCGCAAATGGGAAACTGATTCCAATCACTGAAGTTTCAGATGATGTATTCGCGGAAAAAATGATGGGTGACGGCTATGCTGTATTACCAGAAAATGGAGAAATCTTCTCTCCAATCGCTGGTACGATCACAAACATTTTCCCAACGAAACATGCTGTCGGAATCCAAACAGATGCTGGTATCGAAGTCTTGCTTCATATGGGCATCAACACTGTTGACTTAAAAGGCGAACCATTCACTTTATATGTAGAAGAAGGTCAAAAAGTCGCAAGAGGTCAATTGATTGCTTTAGTTGATCTTGCCGCTATTCAATCTGCAGGCAAAAACACGGATATGGTCGTTGTATTCACAAATGGCGACAAAGTCCAAAGCTTAGAAATCGAACCCGCACGTGATGTAAAAGCAAATGATAAAATCGGCTCTGTTTCCAACAAAGCCTGAGCCATCGTCTTCCCCAGACTTTTTTATCGATAAACAAACAGGAGCTGAGACAAAAATCTTGTCTCAGCTCCTTTTTCCGAATAAAAACGGCGTTCTCCTGCCAACTCCGCGGTAATAAGTCCAGCCAAACGAAACATATGAAGAGCTATTTTTTATTTGACTCTTCTTATTACTTGATGCAGAACAGCTTTTTCACAAAATTTTTCTTCATACTCAAAACTAATCGGCTTTTTCACAACCTCTTTATACATTATTCCTGATCCAATATTTCTTTTAATGCTGCTTCAAGAGAAGTTAATGGTTTTCCCAATACTTTTTCTAAATCATCAGAGGAAATAGCTAACTGATCCTTTTTAATATCATGTTGGATCGCTAAAAACATGTCAGCTGCTTCTTGAGGGAATCCGGCTTCTTTTAGATTTTCGACAAACGCTGCATCACTTGCTTCAATAATTTCTAACTCTTTACCTGTCGCACGCTCTAATGCCTTGGCTAATTCTTCATAGTCAGTTAGATTGCCGGATAATTCTAAGATTTCTGGAGAGTCACTTTCTACTAGTACTTTTGCTGCAGCTTCTGCATATTCACGTTTCAATGCCCAACCTGTTTTTCCATTTCCTGCAGCATAAACGAATTGACCAGTTTTTAAAGCCTGCCCAATGATAGGTAATTCATTCTCTACATACCAATTATTCCGTAAAAATGTATGGGAAATACCTGAATCCTTAATCATTTTTTCAGTGAATTGGTGATCTGGCGCTAATACACTGATCGAGTGATCGGCATCTGCAAAACTTGTATAAGCGATATAAGATACCCCAGCTGCTTGTGCTGCCTTCACTACATTCTTATGTTCGGCTTGACGATTTCCTGGAACGCCAGAGACAAAAAGCAATCGATCTATTCCTTTCAACGCTTCTTTCATTGAGTCTAAATCATCATAATCACCAATACGTATATTAAATCCAGCTTCTTTCAGTGCTTCTCCTTTTTCTTCACTACGTACTAGTACATAGATTTCATTTTGTGGAACCATCTTTTTTAAGAATTCCAGCGCATAACCACCAAAACCTCCAGTTGCTCCTGTTACTAAATAATGCATATTTGCCACTCCCTATTCTTTTTATTTGTTAAGATTTACAGCTGTACATTTATAAATTACACCTTTATCATAAAGAGTGTGGTAAGATAAGTCAAGCAAAAAAAATGAAAGGATGACAACTGATGAAGTATTCTCTGCAATTTAGTGATGCAATCCATGTACTTGCCTATATTGAAATGTTTCAAGATACCCGATCACTTTCTAGTGAGATGATTGCCAGTAGTATCGAAACAAATGCAGCAAATGTACGTAAAATCATGAGTCAGCTCAAAAAATCCGGTTTGATCTTTACAAAAACCGGAAAACCGCAGCCTTCCCTTGCCAAAAGTCCAGATCAGATTTCTTTACTAGATGTCTATCGCAGCATCGAAGGTAATACACAGCTTATCCAAGTCGATCCAAAAACAAATCCAAATTGCGTCGTTGGTGCGAATATCCAAGAAGCTTTAGAAGAAAGCTACGCTCGGCTGCAGAAAAAGGCAGAAGAAGAAATGGCTAAGATCACACTTGATAGTCTGATACATAAAATAGCCGTTTTGGAAAAAGAAAAAAGACCAGAAAACACAGGCCTCGTAGAGAGATTTTTATAATTCTCTCTACTGTGCCTGCATTTTTCTGATCGGAATCGTCTACATAAATTCTTTTATTCTCCGGGGGACAAAAGCCTTGTCATGCCCCTTTTTCCTCTCTAATGCTCAGGTCAAAGCGCTGAAGTCATGACGTCTTGATAAACGGTGTTCAAGTAGCTGACCCTCGGCATTAGTTCTGAAAAATGCAAAATATGGAAAGCTATTTCCCATTTTTCCTCTCTAATGCTCAGGTCAAAGCGCTACTTTCACGACCTCTATATTATCATGGTTTATTGACTACCGGTATCCAGATTTCTCCCATATATTTCCCGTTGGTAACTCCCATTTCGACTACAGCATTTGGACCCCCAATATAGGCGTAATCTTCTACTTCTCTTAAAACATGCCCAAAGGCCGTATTCGTCAAATCATTTCTTAATTCTTCAGGCGATTCTGCTAAAGCGCTTACAACAAGATACGTTCCTTTTGGGAATGGGATGATTCGCGTAGTGTTTGGAACATCCTGACTCGTTTGAACACCGACATAGTACATCATTTTCCCGTTATAGGGTTCGTTGACTGTAAAGAAATAATGATTTTCAGCAGCTTGTTTCAATGCATCTATTGTTCCATTACCGATAACTTTTTGCTCAAATGCTTGTTTCTCTGCAGCCAAACCGACAAAATCCGTATTGCTACTCTTCAATTCCACACCAATACCCGTCACCGTAAAATCTGGTTTTTCTTCGATCCTATACTTTGCCATTTCTCCCACCCTTTCTATTATATTAAGTTCATCTTACATAAAATTAAAGGGAAATGACACGATTACGCTCTTTTTTCTAGGGATATTTTTATTTTTTAACTATTTTTTTGCTTTCACTGCAATCCAAATCTCACTGTAAACATTACTGAAATCCTCTCCCCATTTTGTAAAAGAGATCTCGGGAGCTTCGACTAACTCATAATCTGAAGAAGGAAGCCATTCTGCATAGATTTTCCCCCAAGTATCTTGTAAAGTTTGGGGAAATGGCCCTTTATTAGGAAAAATGGCCCAAGTGTGTTCTTCTATAGCAAGCATTTCTAAATCAGCGTACGGATTTTCTTTTGTCGTAGCAAAGCCAATCATGTGCATCAAACTGCCCTTTTCTTCCAAGCGGTCTCCATCAAATCCATAAGAAACGTTGATTACTTGATTTGGATATAAATCTCCTAACTTATGCATCTCTTCCCTTTGAGTCTCCGTGATCGTCTGCGCTAACTTTTGTATTTCTTGATTGACTCCTTCAAATTTGACAGGAACTTTTTTCGCCACACCTGCCACATAAAACTGTTCTTTCTTTTCGATACGAAATTCCATCGATTTTCCTCCTCTGACATCAATAAAAAATGTCAAGCGTGGAAAAGATTTTTGTATGCCGTATCTGCTGATTTCTGAAGGCAGATATCCTGACCAATCACGAAAAGCTCTTGAAAAACCTTCGACTGTTTCATATCCATATCTAAACGCCGTTTCTGTCACTCTTGATCCATCTAGAAGATCGCGATTAGCCAAAGCCAATCTACGGTTTTTGATATAGTCCATTAGCGACATCCCTGCAATAAACGTAAAGATGCGTTTTAATTGATATTCAGAGATTCCTGTATTTTCGGCTATTATTTTATAGGAAAGTCCTTCTGTCAAATGTTCTTCGATGTAATCGATCAATTGGTTCAGATCTTTAAGCATATTTATCTTCCTCCTTGATTGCCTTTTTATCATATTATCAAAGAAAGTCAATTACTTGATGAATCAGGAACCAATTTAGTCAGATGTAGAAAATGTTGTATGGATCTAAAGAAAATTCTCAAGCAGCGTTTCGTAACGGATAATTGGTATTATCTGCCTATCTATGTTTTACCTTTAGAAAAATAAATTTTGGGGAAGACAGATTCTAAGTAAACAAAGCGGTAAAAATATCTTTTATTCCCTTAGTTAATCCGCTTACTACCTACTGTACAAAGCAAATTGTTGTTCAAACTGCTGATCAGAACGCTGCTTGGATTTTTCTTTGCGATACATCATACCTCTTTTATCAATTGGAACAATTATTTATTTCTAACAAAATCACTTCATTTTTGTCAGATAAATAAAAAACAAAAAAAGTTCCATCTTTAAAACACGCTATTCTTTTACTTTTTCTCACATTCTCTAAGAAAAGAAAAGGAGAATGAAATTTTGACAATTCGAGCAAAAGTGATTATCAAATATGTAAAATCAGCTACTTTTTTCTTAAACGTTTCTTTATACTAAATATAAATAAGTGTTTCATGAAAGGAGAACTAGATGAATAATTGGCTTGAGTATTTTCCTGAAAACGTTTTGGAACGCGGTTACAGCTATCATCTGCACGGTTTTGTCCGTCATTTGAACTATACAAGCAAGTACTTGTCCGCAACAGTTTCTGGCACGGAAGATTATAAGGTAGTGATCACTTGGGATGAAAAGACCAACATGACTTGTGATTGTCTATATGCCATAGAAGGAAAAAAATGCAAACACATGGCTGCTGTCTTATTCGCTTACGAAGAACGTCCAATAAAAAAATCCAACTACTCACTTTCCGAACTCTCGTCCCTTGTTTCCTCCGCTAGTTCCTCTCTTGTACGGGAGCTTTTAACAGAGATTCTTATAGAACATCCGCACTTTATCGAACGCTTCAAAGTTAAGATGCCATTTCATGCAATAAATTATTCAGATAAATTAACAACTATCATCCATAAATACGATCATATTATCAAGAAAAACAAAAACAGGAAAACAGCGAAGTTCATCATGGAGATGCGAAAGTTCATCCAAGAAGCAGTTGAATCGCTTATTCAGCAAAATGCCTATCTTCCCGCATTCGAATTGATCAATGAAGTGATTGCTACTCTCGAAACATTCTATTGGGAGCCTGAGGATGAACGAACCCTTCTTCTGATAGAGGACTGTTATTATTTATGGAAAGAATTATTAGCAGAAGCACCTCATGCAGAAAAAAGGCAAATGTTCTCTTGGTTCGTCTGCCAAGTCGATCATACTGACGCCTCTTATTCAAAACGCTACTCCATAAAAATCCTGAAAGAAGACTTTCGGGAAAAAGAATTTTCTAACCAAAAGAAAAAAATAGATAAAAAACTAAAGAAACGGTAAAGAAAGACGATTTCAATGAAAAATAGCAAGTAAACGATAACAACCATCCTAAATCCACAAGAAATACAGCAGACCTTGCTTTAAAAACACGAATCATGCAAAGGATGAAGTAAAGAAGACTTAACGCGTACCCAATATTAGTCATTTGACTATTAGGTACGCGTTTTGTTTTATAAGTCATGACAAATTTCCTTCGTTGCTGGATAGATTTTCCGGCATTGTTGATAGATTTTATGATACTTTTCTACATTTTGTAAGAGAGGTTCCACTGCATCTGTATATTGGATAAAATTCTGACAACAACTTTCAGGTGTGTCGAACCACCCTAACCCTAGTGCAGCAATCATTGTTGCGCCTAATGCAGGTCCTTCCTCCACACTTAAACAATAGACCGTTGCATCGAAAATATCAGCTTGGATTTGTAGCCATGCAAGATTTTTCGCGCCTCCTCCCACCGAAACAATACGTGTAAATCTGCGACCCGCTAGTTCTTTACGTTTCAATCCCACCATTGACAAATGCTCATTAAAAATTTAGAATATTCACAAGTTTAACGACAATTATGAAAATTTATGTCGTGCTAAAGGAGTTTTGTTATTGGATGAAAAGTTAGATATAAAAACTGCGATCAAAGACACGTTACCTACCGTTTTCGGTTATATCGGTATTGGACTTGCATTTGGTATCGTTGGGAAAGCTGCCGGATTTCATCCACTAGTCGTCACGTTGATGTCCCTGCTGGTCTATGCTGGTTCTGCCCAATTTATCACAGTCAGCATGCTTGCTAGTCACAGCCCATTGCTTTCCATCGTTTTCTCGACCTTTCTAGTCAATTCCCGAATGATTCTGATGAGTATGACGATTGCTCCTTATTTCAAGAAAAATCGGCTGCTTCAAAATCTGCTGATTGGCACATTGCTGACAGATGAAAGTTTCGCACTGGGAATGAATAAATTGAACTATACTGGACAAAAGTTAAACTTTCGTTGGATGAATACAGCTAATTGGATTTCTTATTTGACGTGGGTGGGTTCTTCTCTTGTTGGCGCACTTTTAGGGAATTTTATTACTGATCCGAAAAAGTTTGGTTTGGATTTCGCCATCGTCGCTATGTTTATCGGGTTACTTTATCTTCAAGTCATTTCTGATAGAAACACCTCTAAACGATTACAGTTGATCCTGATTGGTCTCACTTTGATTCTGGTATATGTCGGACTGATTTTTATCCCAAGCAACTTAGTGATTGTAGTTGTAACACTGATTGGGTGCGGATTGGTGGTGTGGATCAAACATGCCTTCTTTTGAGTTTACATTGCTGACTATTTTAGGTTGTACTTTAGCAACTTGGCTTTCTAGGGTCCTACCATTTGTCTTACTGAAAAAATTCGATTTACCGCAACCGTTGCTTGAGTATTTAAGTTTTGTCCCGATCGTCATTATGTCTGCTTTATGGTTCAGCAGTCTATTTACCCAAAATATCGGACATCTGCCGCAGATCAATCTCGAAAATGCTTTGGCTTCAGTTCCTACACTTTTAGCTGCTATTCTTTCAAAAAGCTTATTGGTGATCGTCTTGGCAGGAATTCTTTCCCTTTCGTTGATTCGCTTATTATAAATAAAAAAACAAGAGCTTATGGCAAATTACTGTCATGCGCTCTTGTTTTTATCAAAGTCAAATAAGAAAAAAATCGGCGTATTCTTGCTTATCCGTTGAACGGACCACTAACAACGACTTTTCCTAACATATGTCCTGTTTCTACGTCTTTGGTTGCTTGTTTCAAGTTCTTCGCATTCATCCCATCTGAATAGACCTTGCTCAATGTACTGCGGATAATCCCTTCATTTGCTAAAGCAGCAATGTGCGCTAAAGCTTCTCCTTGCGTTTCGATTTCATAGTTATAGTCTGTTTTAGCGAACATATACTCCCAGTCGAAGCTGATAGATTGGTTTTTCCAAACACCTATATCTAACGGCTCTTTGATCCCTACGATCGTTCCCACATGTCCAAATGGTCGGACAAGGTGCTTGATTTGATCAAAGTAGCGGGTAATATCGAATAATACAGCGACATACTCTACTTGATCGATTCCTAATTCACGAAAACTTTTACTTAAGTCGTGATGATAATCGATTGGATAGTCTACACCTGTTTTTTTCAGCCATTCAAAATTCTTCGGACTTGCAGTCGCGTAGACTTCTAGGCCAGCCCAATGCGCTAGTTGATTCAAAATCGAACCGACGCCCCCGGATCCGTTGATCACTAAGATTTTTTTCCCGCGATTGGCATTTTCTTCTGGAGTTAGACCAAATTTTTCAAATAACAATTCATAAGCGGTCAATGAGGTCAACGGCAAGGCTGCAGCTTCTTCATCTGAAAGATTTTTTGGTGCAAGAGCGACAATACGTTCGTCAACTAGTTGGTATTCTTGATTGCTTCCTGCTCTTGTTGTTGTACCTGCGTAAAAAACGCGATCGCCGACAGAAAATTTTTGCACTTCGTCACCTACAGCAACAACTTTCCCGACTCCATCAAAACCTAAGATACGTAAAGCATTTCTTATCCCGTTATCTTGGCGAAGTTTCGTATCGACAGGATTAACAGATACTGCGTTGACTTTTACCAGAAGATCCCGTGAACTGGGTACAGGTATCTGTTCTTTTTCATCAATAAAGCTTTTTGGATCATCGATCGGCAACCCTTCATAAAAACCGACTACCTTCATTAATTCCTTTTCTGACATACGAATTCCTCCTTAGCTTCATCAAGTTGGAGCATCCATACAGTGTTCATTTCAATATATATAGTATGCTATTTGTTCCACCTTTTTTATTCATCATAATTATTCTCTTACTTAAAGTAAACTATTTGCACTTTTTTGGTTAAAAAAGAGGTTGCGACAAGACTTTTGTCACAACCTCTTATAAACGGTGTTCTCCTACCAACTCTTCGGTCACAAGTCAAAATATTCATCAAACATGAGAAGCTGTTTTTTGAAATTGCTCCTTGTGACTCAGAGTTAAACGGCAGGCTCACAACCTCTGATATAAACGGTGTTCAATCAACTGACCCTCGGTATTAGCTCAAAAAACGACAAAATATGAAGAGCTATTTTTGTTTGGCTGTTCTTATTACTTGATACAGGACAGCTTTTTCACGACCTCTAATTCACGGTGTTCAAGCAAGAAATCATTGTTCACTGAAAAGCGTTGGATGTTCTTTTTCAAAGGTCTCTAAGATCTCTCGTACTTCATCAGTAGATTTCGTATTCATCAACTGAACTCGCAAGTCATTTGCTCCTGGAAATCCTTTGATATAGATTTTAAAGAAACGATGTAGTCCTGTGATGGAACGCGGGATGATTTCTGAATAATGATCTTGCAGATCTAGTTGCAGACGAAGTAGTCCGATCAGTTCTTTTTCTGTATGTTCCCTCGGGTCTTTTTCAAATGCATAAGGATTCTTGAAAATCCCTCGGCCAATCATGATGCCATCAACGCCATATTTCTCGGCCAATTCTTCTCCTGTCTGGCGATCGGGGATATCTCCATTGATCGTGATTAGTGTTTGTGGAGCGATTTGGTCACGTAAAGCAATGATTTTAGGAATGACTTCCCAATGTGCATCTACTTTACTCATCTCTTTACGCGTACGCAAATGGACAGAAAGATTGGCTATATCTTGATGAAGTAGGTGACTGATCCATTCTTCCATCTCAGACATTTCCGTATAGCCGATACGCGTCTTGACGCTGACAGGCAAACCGCCAGCTTTAGCTGCTTCAATCAATTGTGCCGCTACTTCTGGACGAAGGATCAAGCCACTGCCTTTTCCACGTTCTGCTACATTAGGGACTGGGCAGCCCATGTTGATATCGATTCCTTGGAAGCCCATTTCTGCCATAGCAATGCTCATTTCTCTAAAAAATTCTGGCTTGTCTCCCCAAATATGGGCAACCATCGGCTGTTCATCTTCTGTAAATGTTAATCTTCCTCGTACACTGTCTTTTCCATCTGGATGACAGAAACTGTCTGAGTTTGTAAACTCAGTAAAGAAGACATCCGGTGCTGCTGCATGCTTTACGACATGGCGAAATACAACATCTGTTACATCTTCCATTGGTGCTAAAACAAAAAAAGGCTTTGGCAGCTCTTTCCAAAAATTAGTAGTCATTTATTTGTTACTCTCCATTCTATCAAGCAGTGAAGTCGCAATCTTTCTCAAAAACATTGTCATTATACTAGGAAACAAAAAAAGAAGCAAAGTGAACAGCTTAAAAGATGTTTCTGATTGAGCAAAAAAAAGACTGTGACAAAAATCTTATCACAGTCCATTTTCCGGAATAAATGGTGTTCAAAAGCTTGCATCTGCGGTAATAAGTCCAACCAAACGAAAAATAGGAGGAGCTATTTTTGTTTGGCTGTTCTTATTACTTGATGCAGAACAGCTTTTTCACAACCTCTCCACTAAACGGTGTTCAATCAGCTGACCCTCGGTATTCGCTCAAAAAACAACAAAATATGAGGAACTATTTTCCCGTTTGTTTCTCTAATACTCAGGTCAAAACGCTGATTTCACAACCTCTTTTCTAACTTCTCAATCCTCTTCCTTTATTGATCAAATACCAAGTAACGGCGTACAAAACAACGATGAATAACACAAGTACGATCATCGATGTTGCTACTGGCACATCGATCGTTCCAAGGAATCCGTAACGGAAACCGGAGATCATATAAACGATCGGATTGACTTTTGAAACAGCTTGCCAAAAGGGCGGTAACATAGAGATGGCATAGAAAACGCCACCTAGATAAGTTAACGGCTGCAAGACAAATGTAGGCACGATCGATACATCATCATAAGACTGAGCAAAAATCCCGTTGAGCAGTCCTGCTAATGAAAACAAGATTGCCGTCATCAATAATGTAATGATGACCATGAACCATGAATACACATGAAGTGGTACAAAGAACAAGGAAATGATCGTTACGAGAGAGCCGACGAGAATACTGCGACCCACACCACCAATCACAAAGCCCCAAATAATCACATGCGTAGGAACAGGTGCTACCAAGATTTCTTCGATATTTTTCTGAAATTTTTGAGAGAAGAAGGACGAAGAAACATTGGCATACGAACTAGTGATAGCAGACATCATAATCAAACCAGGAACGATGAATTCCATATATGAAAAACCACCCATGTCACCGATCCGCCCACCGATCATTTTTCCGAAAATAACAAAATACAAGGATGTCGTGATCACTGGCGGAACCAGTGTTTGGACCCATATACGCAAATAGCGGTTCGTTTCCTTGATAGCTAAACTTTTTAATGCAGTAAAATAAAGATTAAACATTTTTCTCCTCCGTATGATTATTTTCTTCTGTGATTTTCAAGAACAGTTCTTCTAAACGATTCGACTTATTCCTCATAGAAAGAACTTTGATTCCTTGTCTTGTAAGCTGATCGAAGATTCCGTTCACCCCTTGATTTCGTTCAACTTCGACAGCGATTGTCTGCTCATCTTCAAATGTACAAGCATATCCTTCAATCACAGGTTTGGTATCATATGGCGCTAAATCAAAGATAAATGTTTCAAATTGCAGTTTTGACAGAAGCTCTTTCATACTTGTATTCTCGATCAGTTCACCCGATTGGATGATTCCGATGTTGCGACAAAGCATTTCAGCTTCTTCTAGATAATGCGTCGTCAAAATGATCGTTGTACCATTTTCGTTCAATTCTCGTAGAAACTCCCACATCTCGCGTCTCAACTCGATGTCAACTCCTGCTGTTGGTTCATCCAAGATCAGCAAACGTGGTTCATGCATCAATGCCCTAGCAATCATCAGTCTTCGCTTCATTCCCCCGGAAAGCATACGTGCACGGACATTTCTCTTTTCCCAAAGATTGGACTGCTTCAAATATTTTTCGCTGCGTTTCATCGCTTCTTTGCGAGAGACACCGTAGTAGCCTGCTTGATTCACGACGATTTGCTGGACCGTTTCAAAAGGGTTAAAATTGAACTCTTGTGGAACCAATCCAATCTGTTGCTTTGCTCGAACTAGATCCTTTTCCAGATCATAACCGAAGACATTCACTTTTCCAGATGTTTTATTGACTAAAGAAGTAATAATCCCGATCGTTGTAGACTTCCCAGCTCCATTTGGCCCTAATAGCGCATAGAAATCTCCTTCTTTCACCGAAAGATCGATTCCCCGCAATGCTTCGACCCCACTTCCATAGATCTTTTTCAAATTATTTATTTCAAGCGCATTTGCCATTTATTTCCTATCTCCTTATAGACATGATTCTTAATTGTATCATGGAATACAGCAGATGAAAAAACAACTTGGCTTCCACACAAAAACACACCTGCTAACAAAGAGGAGATGTGTTTTCTAGTTCATGATCATCTTCGATAGAATAACTATCTAAACAACTCTGGAACTTTTAAAATCATAAAAGTACCGACAGCAACTACTACGATGACATATAGAAGATCCTTATAACTGAGGTTCTTGTCTTTTTTATTCATGTTAAGCTTTCCTCCGTCCTTTTATCGAAAGCTTTTTTCTTTTATTTTAACCGAAATAAATAAAATGGAAATAGTTATTTTCAATTTCTGTTTTCGCTGTTTGTTTTACGGAGAACTTTGCCATGGAACGTGCGTCTCGTCGCTGATGCTAAGTTTTTTCGATAAAAGCTGCTAGAAGGAAGACAGCGTGGTTTATTTTGTATCGTCTTTTGCTAAATCTTCCAAGATCATCTGGACAGCAGACTCGTTCCCATTGAATTCTGCCACTTTTTTGGCATCAATGTACTTCTTTTGATAATCGTCTTTTTGGACCCACGCATCATGCTTCGTTTGATAAAGTTAATCAAACGGATACCACTGACGCTGTTCATCGAACAACAAACTTTCTTTTTGGGCCTGTTCAACTATGGATTTAGGATAATTCAAAACTTTCAGCAAGGCAATCGCATTTCGGGTCCTTGAAGGTCCTTCTTTTAATTTGAAATCAAAACTGATTCCTTTTCCTTCTGTTACTTGTTCTTCAAAGTGGACATTCTCACAATAATTCTTTAAAATCTCTGTCAATTCGATATCATGTGTGGCGACAAATGCTAAAGATGGATACTCCGCAAGCCACCGAACGACTGAAGCGGAAGAAGCAATCCGTTCGATCGTATTTGTTCCTTTTAAAATCTCATCTACGAAGCAGTAGCAGCGTTCTTTGGAAGCCACTTGGTCCAGCAAACGTTTGATCGATTTGATTTCTGAAACAAAATAACTGTCGCCTTCAAATAAATCATCTTCGATTGCCATGGAAGTCAACACATGTCCAGGTTGCAGGGTAAACTGTTCTGCAATCGCTGTTTGGATCGTCTGTGCTAGAATACAGCTGATGGCTATACTTTTGACATACGTAGATTTTCCTGATGCATTGGAACCCGTGACTAATGTATTCTTCTGCCAGTTGACTGGATTAACTACCGCTTCTTTTAACAATGGATGATAGATATCTTTCGCTGTCACACCGCCCTCAGTAAACTCTGGTCGGCAAGTGATCGGCATATAGGTGCGATAATTCAAAACGGCTGCTGCAACTTCCAATTCTCCCAGCAATTCCCACAGCTTGATGGCTTCAGTTGAATGCTTTTCTAATTTAGTGAGAACGAAATGATAGGAGATAAATGGCAGCATGAACATGATGTTGACATATTCAAAAATCAATTCTGCTTCACTCCCGCTCTTCATTCGAAATGAAAAACCTAATTTAGGGATGTCTCTTAATGGTTTAGTTTGCTGTTTCAGCTCTTTTTGAAGTGGTGTCGTCATTTTTGCTAACTGATTGGCGGCTGAAATCGTTGAAACCAAATAACTCATGCTATTCAGCTCTGTTTCTAGTGTTTGTTTCTTCACTAGATAATAGACCGTATTGAATACTAAGCCACCGATTGCTAGATAGATTCCTAGTACTTGCCCTAAAAGAAGCAAACCTACACCCACCAGCGGAAGCAAGCCAAGAAAAATAAATAAACCTACGCGTCCAATCTTTTTACTTTTTCCATCCGCTAGATATTGTTTTGCAAAATTATGATCTTTTTTTCCTAAACGAGCGAATTGATATTGGATTCTTTCTCTCAGTTGAGGATTTTCCTGATAAAAAGCAATTAGTTTTTCTAACTGATAATCTTCTCCAAAATCAAAGCTACGTAAACGCTGATACAACGCTTCTGAACCTACACTAGAATAGGTACTGTTGATCCCTTCAAATACTTCGAACATATCCAAGTCATACCAAGTAAGATCGTCGATTTCACTATCCCATGAACGGAATTTTTTCTCCGTGAGCCACGCATCCTTCAAACTTTCTTCTTTATCAAATCTCGGTTGATAAGGAATTTTTCCCCAATTACTACGAACTGTTTCCTTTACTTTCAAACGTGAAAAAATGTCTAAAACAACTAATAAAATAACAACTGCAATAATAATTAAAACGATAAATTCTCTTTGGCCCATATCCCTCTCCGTTCCTTGATTTGTTAGTTTTAGTATAGCACTGTTGCGCTATTTGAAAAGGGGGTACAAAAATAACTGTCTTCGTTACCTAATTCGTATCAATCACACCAAAATAAAAACACCTTCCAAAAAAGAAGATGTCTTTAAAACGAGATACAATTTTTTGTCATTCACTTCAGGTAAATTAGAGCCAATTAAACCCTCCGCAACTTGACGGAGATGGAGAAGATGCCCCCGTCTAATCTAGCGGTCATCTCTCCTCCCATTCCTTCCACCAATTTTTTTGACAGGTAAAGCCCGATTCCGCTAGATTCCGTATTTGTGCGGCTGGTATTTTCGGTATAAAAACGCTGGAAGACTTTTTCAACAGAGGTTTGCGCTCCTGGTTTGATAGGATTGGCCACTGTTAATCGAATGAATGAATCCTCTTTTGAAAATGTCACCTTTGCTTGTCCATCTGCATAACGCAATAAATTCTGTATGATATTTTGCAGCACTCGCAGCAACATGAGCGGATCTGCTAATACAGTTGTATTTATCGAGTGTTCAGCGAACGCTACCTCGATATTTTTCTCAGAAAATTGTTCATAAAAAGAGAAAAATACTTCTTCCACCTCTTTAGAAAAAGAAAGCGTATGGAGATCCATTTCTTTTTGCTTCGTCTCTATTCGAGCAAGATCATAAAACTGATCCGTCATACTGAGTAATCTTGCAACAGATTGTTTGATGATCGTTAAATACTTCTCCCGTTTCTCCGTATCCTCTACCTGTTCCAGTAATTGTACATAACCGTTAATAGCAGTCAAAGGAGTTCTGAGATCATGAGAAAGGCCGACGATCGATAGTCTGATGTTTTCTTCCATTTCTTGAAATGCTTGTCCTTTTTGTTCATTTTCATCCACCCATGTATTCAGTGCATCTACTAGGTCCATTAGATTCTTTTCTCGAAATTCGACTGAAAGACGACCACCATATTCTTGTCGTTCAGAAAGAGTGGCGATTTTCTTAGTTAATCTCTTGATTTCCCTTTGCAGGAAGAAAATAAAACTTCCCATAAAGATAACAACGAGAAGCAACAGCCACTTAATCAAATCTAAACCCCACTCCCCACACCGTATGAATATACACAGCATGTGCCTTTGCTAGTTTCCCTCGAAGATTGGAAATATGCATATTCACTGTTTTCTCACTATCAAAATATGGTTCTTGCCAAACTGTTTCATAAAGATTTGCTCGCGAAAATACTTTTTTCGGATGTTCTAAAAAAAGCTTCAGCAGATCGAATTCTCTTCCTGTCAAATGGACAGCCACACCATTCACATTTACATCCCTCGACTCTTTGTCCAGTAAGATTTCCTTGTAATAGATGCGTTGCGACAGATCTTTTACTTGGACAGAAGTCTGATGACGAAGTTGGATGCCGATTCGTAACAACAGTTCTTCGATATCAAATGGTTTCGTCACATAGTCATCCGCTCCTGCTGCCAACAAGGAAACTTTATCTCTTTGATCGCTTTTTGCTGAAAGAACGATGATCGGAACATTCGATGTCTGTCGGATTTCTGCTAACAATGCTTCACCTGAAAGCCCTGGAAGCATGAGATCTAGAAGGATCAAATCGACAGGATATGTGCTTAACAATAATTTTCCTTCCGTACCTGAATAAGCATCAAGAAGTTTGTATCTCTGTTCAAGAACCTCCTCCAGTAAAGAATGAACAGCTTCATCGTCTTCGATAATCAAAATAGTTTCCAGCAGGAACACCTACTTAATGTCAGATTTTTGGAAAATAAACATTCCTAGAGCTGATGATACCACGATTGTTACTAGACTGACCAGAATCATTTTCGGTGCTTGCGAATAAGTTGCTTGTTGCGCAAAGTCCGTATACATGAGCCACGTTTCCGTAAACCACTCCGTTAGAAATTCCAAGCCTTTGATTTTTGCGAAAACACCGGGAACGAAGGCCGTTCCCATGATATAAAGAAAAGAAAGAAGCAAACTGACACTGGTACTTCTAGTGATGAATGTCAAAGCCACTGGAACAGATAATGTCGCTAATATCAGCAGAAGCAATACAGGAAATACTTTTAGAACATAATTTCCATAGTTTTTGATTCCCTCAACTTCACCAAATCCGAAAGCAAGTGTGTAAGCAATCATGGCTAGCCCCGTAATCAAAACCACGCCAAGTGTTGTGATCAAAAGCGTAACGAGAAGTTTCGACACATAATAAGTCATTCGATTCCGTCCTAAAGATAACGTATTGCGAATCGTACCGTTTTGAAATTCTTCCCCAATATAAAAGCACGCAAATGCTGCGAAAGCCAGAAGAATCCATGCAGCCATTTTTTCCACCATTAAAATCCCTGTTGCACCGTTGATGACTGTATCCGTTGCTTGGTTTAATTCATTGCCGTATTTTGTATGCATATACCATTCGTTCCAAGAATAAAAAAGCGGAAGTACGACCATCAGTCCTAGTGAGACCCACATTTTACGGCTCTTCCATACTTTTATTTTTTCAGCAGTTAATAGATTAAACATGTGGATTGCCTCCAGTTAATTGTAAGAAATAATCTTCCAGTTTTTGCCCAACTAGGTGGATACCATCCACAGGAACTTTTGCCTCTACCAATGCTTGATTGATGGCTGCTACTTGGTCAATTCCTTCAAAAAGCTGGATAACACGGCTAGATTGGACAAAATAATCCCTATAACCAAGAGAGTCGAGAACCGTTACTGCTTGTTCCGTCGCCGAAGTGTCAATTTTTATAAATTGACGAGATTCTTGTGCCAATTCTTCTTTCGATAATTCTTTGATCAAGTGTCCTTCATGCAAAATACCGTAGTGAGTGGCGATCTGTGACAATTCATCTAGCAAGTGGCTAGAAAGCAAGACGGTGATGCCCCGTTCTTTTACCAAACGTTGGATGATTTCTCGCATTTCTGCCATCCCTGCTGGATCCATCCCATTCGTCGGTTCATCCAAAATCAAAAATTCTGGATTCGTGATCAGTGCATTTGCAATAGCTAAACGCTGGCGCATACCTAAAGAGAAATTCTTTGCTTTCTTTTTCCCTGTATTTTCCAATCGCATCATTTTCAGCAGGTCTTCGATTTCTCTATCCGACACACCGCCGTTCGCTGCTTGGATACGTAGGTTATCTCTTGCAGTTAATTCTGGATAAAGAGCAGGGGTTTCAATCGATTGACCCATACGTCGTCTTGCTGCCTGCAAATCCGTCGTTCCAAATAATTCGATCGAACCTTCATCAATCGAGATCAAACCCATAATAGTTCTCATAAAGGTAGACTTACCCGCTCCATTCTCCCCAATCAAACCATAGATCATTCCACGTTTGATTTCGATCGATACTTTATCTAATGCTTTGGCAGCACCGTATTTTTTGGTTATACCAGTTGCTTTCAAGACCGTTTCATTTCCAAAATCCATACTTATCCTTCTTTCTTATTGATAAGTGAAGTATAGTTGACGGGTATAAAGAAAGCAGCCAGAAATGTATAAAGAAAGTGTAAATTTTCCAATTGAATTTCAAGAAAAATCAGACTGTCTCGCAGACGTGGTTGAGTTGTCTGCCAATCAAAGAGCGCACCAAACAGTGCTAATCCAAGTGGACTGGCCACCATGGTAATCGTTGTTATCGTTGACATCAGACGTCCTTGTATATGCGTTGGAACTTCTCGCTGAAGCCAGACCATATAAAAAGCAAAAGAAAACATTAATCCTTAAAAACGGACTTATGAAAAATAATACATGCCGTTTGGGATTTACAATTAGCTACCAAATAAGAGGTTATGACAAAAGACTTTTCACAATCCCTTCTTCCGAATAAACGGTGTTCTCCTGCCAACTCCTCGGTCACAAGTCACAATATTTATCAAACATGAGAAGCAATTTTTGTAAATTCCTTCTTATTTCTTGAAGCTGACCACTTCTGTCACAACCTCAGAAGCGGATAAATAATATTGTTTGATGATACTTTATCTTTTTCCCGTTTGTTTATAGATCGAATGATATTATAGACCAAGAATCCTACCTATTAACATAGCTAAAAACACAAAAAAGGCACTTTCCAAATTGTGGAAAGTGCCAGAAAAGTTAGGATTAAGGTAACTGCGCTCAGCATTGCTTCGCCCAGTACGATTCTCGTAACTCGTGAACTCGAACGATAATCGCAATTAACGTTTTGAGAACTGTGAAGCTTTACGGGCTTTCTTAAGACCTGGTTTTTTACGTTCGACCATACGTGCGTCACGAGTAAGTAAGCCAGCACGTTTAAGAGCTAAACGGAAATCCTTATATATCAACGTTTATAATGGTTTTTTTCACCATTTATTCCCCCTTTAGAATACAGTCTTAAATTCTTCGATTTACCTCAAAATATCAAAATCCAGACCCAAAAATTAAATGGAGTTTAGCCATATGTATCAAGGGATTAGATAACATTTCAAAAATAAAATAGACCCAATTTATTAAAATATGGAAAAAATTTCTATGTACGTGGGTAAAATAAAAAAGCCTAAAATTAAGGCTTTTTTATTTTTACCTCTAAATCAAGTTTTCTGCCATTAGCTCTGCTTGTGTAATCACTAAATCAATGGTTTCTAAATCCGTCTTAAAATTATTTTTTCTCAAAAAACGTTTAATTTCAACTCTCATTCGGGCTTTCTCAGAACTACGTTTTGTCCAATCAATTGTCATATTTTCTTCAATAGTTTTAGCGATACCTACTGCAATATCTTTTAGAACTTGTTCATCTTCATCCGAATTTTTAGAGATAACATCATAAAAGGCTTTTTCTTCGACTGTCAAGCCTAATTCTTCGCCTTCTTCTTTCATTGTTTTCATGTCTTTTGCCAATTCAATTAACTCACGAATGGCAATTTCAGAAGTAATTCCTCTAGTATTGTATTTATTTATGGATTTTTTCAATAGTTCAGAGTATTTTTCTGCTTGAACAATATTCGTTTTTTGAATAGACTTAATTTTTCCCGCTAATAAATTTTCAAGTAGTTGTAAAGCAAGATTCTTCTGTGGCATTTCTTTAATTTCTTCTAAAAATTTATCAGACAAAATAGACAATTCAGCTTTTTCTAATCCTAGAGAATCGTAAATATCCACAATATCTTCCGTTACAACGGACTTAGAAATTAATTGCTTCAGTTCTTCATCGATTTGTTGAGGAGATTTTACTCCATCTACAAAGTTTAATTTGATTAAATATACTTTTACAGCTTTAAAAAAGGCAATTTCAGCATTGTATTGTTGGACTTCTTCCTCTGTCACACACAAAGCATACGCTCGAGTGATTTCCGTTACTAAATCTTTAAACCTCTTAACATCTTCAACATCATCTAACCCTAAAATATAGTTTGCAGCATTTGTAATAACCTGTAATTTTTTTGTATAATCTGTTGAATTGAAATCAGAATAATCGAATTTATCTAAAATCGTATTGGTAATCAAATCATATTTTTCTTTGACTAAATTCACAGCGACTTGGGTATCAATACCTGCTTGTTTTTGGTCATTTGGTGTATATTCTTGTAGAGCATTTTTCAAGTTCGGTGCAATCCCAATATAATCGACAATCAATCCACCTGTTTTGTCTTTAAATACACGATTCACACGAGCGATTGCTTGCATTAAATTATGTCCTTGCATTGGTTTATCAATATACATCGTGTTCATAGACGGAACATCAAAACCTGTCAACCACATATCTCGAACAATGACAATTTGAAGTTCATCAGAATCATCTTTCATTCGCTTCGCTAATTTATCACGTCTAGTCTTATTCCCAACAAAAGGTTGCCAATAATCTGGGTCACTACTTGAACCTGTCATTACAATCTTAATTTTCCCTTTATCATCGTCATCAGAATGCCATTCAGGACGAAGTTTAATTATTTCTTGGTATAAATCAATCGCAATTCTTCTAGACATTGTAACAATCATTGATTTACCGAATGAAGCCTCTTGTCTTGTTTCAAAGTGTTTCACAAAATCTTGAGCCAGTTTTTCTAATCGAGGTTGTGAACCTGTGATAGCTTCTATCCGACTCCATTTTGCTTTCGTTTTTGAAGCGACATCATCTTCTTGACCTTCCACAATATCTTCTACTAAATCGTCTATATCTAATCCATCTGGAAGTGACACAGGGATAATTCGGCTTTCATAATAGATTTTTACTGTAGCCCCATCTTCTACCGCTTGAGTCATATCGTATACATCTATATAATCTCCAAACACAGCTTTTGTAGACTTGTCTGCACTAGAAATAGGTGTTCCTGTAAAACCAATGTAGGAAGCGTTAGGTAACGCATCTCGTAAATATTTAGCATACCCATATTTGATTGAGCCATCTTTTGCATTAATATCCGCACTAAAACCATATTGAGAACGGTGAGCTTCATCTGCCATCACGATAACGTTTCGTCTATCAGTCAATACATCCATCTGGTTGCCTTCTTTAGGTGCAAATTTTTGCATGGTACTAAACACAATGCCCCCTGCATTGACTGACAATAACTCTTTCAACTCATCCCCATCATTGGCTTGTTTTGGTGTTTGACGCAATAAATCACTCGATTGACTAAACGTTAAAAACAATTGGTCATCTAAATCATTTCTATCAGTTAAAACTACAACAGTCGGATTGTTTAATTCTTGCACTAATTTTCCAGTATAAAAAACCATTGATAGGCTTTTACCTGACCCTTGGGTGTGCCAAACAACACCAATTTTATTATCTCCTTCAGTACTAACCGCACGTTTTGCTTCTTCTACTGCACGATTCACTGCATGATATTGATGATAGGCAGCTAAAATCTTAATCGTTTTATCCCCATCAGTTTTAAACAAGATAAAATGATGAAGTAAATCAAGTAATACTTCTGGATTGCACATTCCTTTGATTAATACTTCTAATTGACTACTAGCTGTTCCATGTTCCACTTTTCCATCAATCGTTCGCCAAACCATGAAACGTTCTTCATTACTTGATAAAGTTCCCACTTTTGCTTGCACACCATCACTAGCAACCATAAATTCATTAAACGTTAACAGTGAAGGAATTTCTTGTTTATATGTTTGTAATTGGTTATAAGCGTCTGAAATACCCACGGCTTCATCCGTAGCATTCTTCAATTCAAACAGCACAATAGGCAATCCATTGATAAATAGAATAATATCCGTTCTTTTGCGTTGATTATCCTCTTCTACAATAAATTGATTGACAGCTAAAAAATCATTGTTTCTAAGTTCATTAAAATCAAATAATAAAATACGTTTTGTAACATTGCGATTGCCTTCTCGTGTAGGAATTTCAATACCATCTGTAATGTATCTATGGAAAGTCTGATTATTGACTGCCATATCGGGATGTTTATGGACAGTAATTGTCTTAATGGCTTCATCAATTACTCCCATTGATACATCAGGATTAATTGTTACAAGAGCTTCTTTCAAACGGTCTATCAAAACAACTTCTTTGTAATCTTTCCGTTTAGACATCCCGCTATCTTCTAATTCTTTGGCAGAAACGGAAGTATAGCCCACTTCTTCTAACCAACGTAAAGCAACTAATTCTAACTCATTTTCATTGAAATGGTATTCTTCAGCCAAAAATTACACCTCCTCATCTTCTGGGAATTCTACTTCACCAGATAATAGTTTTGGTAATAACAAATCTCTTAATTCAGTCAGTATCGTTATTTCATTGGATAACACCACTAACTTATTAAATATAATACCGATATTTTTTTGAAATTTAATCAGCTGTTCTTTATCAGGCGAAACAACTTTTAATCTATTTAAATTTGTTTGCGATATTTTTGGTTGAACGGCACCTGTAACAATTCCTGAAACATTTGTTTGCTTAAACCATAGATAAAGCCATTCAGTTGATACGTAACCCTTTCCTTTAAGGACATGAGCATGATTATTAACCCAAAATTTCCCTCGAACATATTGCAAAACTGGATTACCCTCTTTAGTAATCACAGTTCCGTCTTCCCCAAGGAGTAGGTAAGTCCCATCAAATAAGAAATCATCAACATAGGCAATAAGTGAAGCCGCACCGTAATAGGGATACACACCATTTCTTTTCTCTCGTTGCATTTTAGAAAGTGGTACTCTTTTTCTATCAAAATTTTCCATTAAATTACTAATTGTATCAACATGCCATCCTTCAGGAATTTCACCTAATTTACTATCAATCATCTTTCCACCACTGGATTTATATGGATTTCCATTCTCATTAGGAAAATCAAAATCAACAAACCATCTTTTAAACAATGTAGAAGCTAATTCTTCAAGATTAGAAATAATTTGATTGTTTAACTCTATTTTGGAGTCCAATGTGGAAAGTATCTTACTTATTTTTCTTTGAGTATCAAGGTTAGGCACATCAAATTCTAAATTTTTAAAAACTTTTGCAGAAATCTCTTTGAATGTAGAACCATTAGCATGGCTTTCAATAAATTTAATATTGTTTTTAAGTAGATAATATATAAATAAATTGTCGTTTTCATCATTGACAACAATATTTTTAAATCCTTGATTAGTAGTTAAATTTTTGCCAGCGATAGCTACATATCCTATTGGTGCTCTTGAAGAAAACAATACTGTTCCTGTCGGCACAGTATATGCACTTGAATTCTTCAATCCTTCTTCTGTTATTCCTCTTTCTCCTTTAAAAATAAACATACTATTATGTTTAGACAAATCTTTGGGGGTAATCCAAGCTATATCTCCTCCCCAATATCTCTCATTTTTTGTTGATGGAGTTCCTCCTGAAATAACCTTCCCTAAATCTTCAATTTTCTTTCTAACCATTTTTAATCACCTCAATTCTTTCTACTTCAACATTCCCAAATACATTTCTCTTATCCTTAAACTCTTTATCTATTATTGAAATCACTTCTAATTCTATAAAGTTTTCAAATATGCTACTTTCATTACTTACATTCAATATTACCTGAAGTTTTGCACTATACTTTCTAGCAAGTTCAGTATATTGATTTAACTCAGATGGTTGAAAATCAACTTCATTAATATCATCAATATCTAGACATTCAATATCTTCAATAAAACCATCCGTAATATGTCCTTCTAACTCTTCAATTATTAGTAACTTAAATTCTTTGTTATCAAAGACATTTTTCAAAATACTGTAATCTTCTGAGTAAGTAACACTACCTTTCTCTATATCTGACGAATCTTTTTCTTCTTCAGGAATATTTTTCAAAAAAATTTTCATCTCTTCTTCAGTACCACATTTTCTTAACTCATCATTAAATATGAACTTGTATTCTTTTTCTAAATACTCATGTTTGAGAATCCCATCTCCACTATAAATAACGATTGTCACTTCACTATTTTTCTTTTTATATTCAATAGCACTTTCCCAAATTAAAACATCTTTAAATCCTTTGTCACTGTCACCTTTTCCATTAGGATTTCCAAAAGGAGGATTCTTTTCAAAAGCTCTTTGAATTATTCTTCTAAATGTTTCGGTGTTTTCTGAAACCGAAATCATCTCTATGTTCACACTATATTTCTTCAATGTTTCTTCATATTTTTTAAACTTGTCATCTGCTATTGATTCTATTTGTTCCAACTTTACATCTAAGTTTTCTTGTCCATCAATTTTTAAAGATAAAATCGGGTATTTTTTATTTTTAATCCTATCTATATCTGCCTTTAAATTATTATAAAATTTATCAATATACTGTTTCTTCAATTCTTCTAATACAAATTCAGGCAATAAAATTTCAACAGTGTTGGTTAAGTTTAATTTTTCTATTTCATCAACTACATTTTTAAAAATACTATTTAATCCTATCTCAGAATATCCTCCATTATCGAAGCTGTTATAAAGTTTATTTGTGTCAAAAACTATACTATATTTCATAACCAATGCTCCCAAGTGCTTTTCGGATATCTTCTTCTAATTGATGAGATTGAATAAACTGTTCAGATAGCAATGTAGTTAATCGCTCCATCTTTTCTTCAAACGGCTCAGAATCTTCTATTTCATCTTCTAAACCTACATAACGACCAGGAGTCAAAATATAGTCTTGTTGCTTAACTGTATTTATTGAAGCTGATGAACAAAATCCTGCTACATTAATATATTCTTTATCATTTGTTCCCTTCCATGCGTGGTAAGCATCTGCCACTTTTTTAATATCTTCTTCGCTAAACTCTTTTGTTGTTCTATCGGCCATAAACCCTTCATTTCTGGCATCAATAAATAAAATCTCACCTTGATGATTACGTTCATTTTTCTTGGTTTTAGATTTTGATACAAACCATAAACAAACTGGAATCTGAGTGGAATAAAACATTTGGCTAGGCAAAGTTACAATACATTCCACCAAATCATTTTCGATTAAATTTTTTCGAATTTCAAATTCTTCTTTAGTAGATGTAGACATACTTCCATTAGCTAATACGAATCCTGCCGTTCCTTCGGGTGCTAATTTAGAAACCATATGTTGAATCCAAGCATAATTGGCATTATTTTTTGGCGGTATACCATACTTCCAACGAGAATCTTCTAGTAGCTTTTCTTGTCCCCAGTCGCTGATATTAAAGGGAGGGTTGGCTAAAATATAGTCCGCTCTCAACCCTTTGTGTAAATCGTTTTGAAATGTATCAGCATTATGCGTACCAATATTTCCATCGATACCTCTAATAGCCAAGTTCATTTTACATAATTGCCAAGTGGTAGGATTAAACTCTTGTCCATAAACAGATATATCGCCAATTTTCCCTTGATGCTTTTCTACAAACTTTTCTGATTGAATAAACATACCACCTGAACCACAACATGGGTCATAAATACGCCCTGTATAAGGTTCTAGCATTTCTACTAATAGCGAAACGACAGAACGTGGGGTGTAAAATTCACCTCCACCTTTTCCTTCCGCACTTGCAAACTTTCCAAGAAAATACTCATAGGTTCTTCCTAATGTGTCAGTTTTACGGTTTTCAGAATCTCCTACTTTAATATTAGTAATTAAATCGACTGTTTCTCCTAAACGAGTTTTATCTAATTGAGGCCTTGAATAATTTTTAGGCAATACATTTTTCAAAGATGGATTCTCTTTTTCTATAGCAATCATAGCTTCATCAATTGTTTCTCCAATTTTTGGTGTTTTAGCATCGCGGTTGATTTTTTCCCATCTTGCTTCAGCAGGTACCCAAAAAATATTATCAGCCAAGTATTCATCTTTATCTTCCGGATCCGCATACTCATCTTTGGTTAGCTCTTCATACTTTTCTTCAAAACTGTCTGAAACATATTTTAAAAATATTAATCCTAAAACAACATTTTTATACTCTGAAGCATCCATGCTTCCTCTTAGTTTATCTGCAGCTACCCACAGTTTATCTTCAAATTTAAGTTCTGCTGAGACCATTATTTACTTCCTCCTAATCATTGTCATACTTTACTATTATAACAGCTTTTAAGCATTTTTAGGACAGCAAAAAAACCCATTCAAAATAGAGTGGGTTTATCCGTTTGAAATCTTTGAGACATATGATAATGCAAAGCAATTGCTCTAGAATTTTCCTCTGTGTAAACTGAAAAATCATAGTTTTCTTTTAGCTCGTCCATCAATGCTTGTAATTTCTCATTATACTGTTTTGGATAATAATTCTTTTTCCTCAAATGATGGAAATCTTTTTCGATTTCCACGTAAGTACGCTTTGTATTCATTTTTAATGCATCATCCTTATTTAACTTAATCAATTATATCTATAAATACCAATAAATCAACTTTGTTAACTTGTATCTCTTATCAAAAATACGCAATAGCTTAAATATCATTTGAATTAGTTTCTATAATAATTAGTTCACTTCCGTCATTTTCTAAAGTTTTTTCAACAATCGTTTGAACATTTTCTCTGAATATTTGATTACCTATATAATCATTCGACAATGAATCTAACGCTAGTAAAGAGAAGATAGCTTGTTGATAATTCAAATTTGATTTAATAATTGTTACTGTTTCCTTCACGTTATTGACCTCCTCATCTTTTATAGGTCCAGAAGACTACCATCCTTTAAAACTATAGTCAATATGTGCTATGTAACATTATCTGCGTATTTCCAATAAAATCGACTTGAAAATCGAGCCACTTAAAAGCCCATATTATCAATGGTTTTATGATTGTTGACAAAATCAACAAATTATTGAAATATCAATGTTTCGAGGCACTATTTCCCAAAAAACACCTCTCACACCACGCAAAGAAATTTTTGTGGGGAATTACTCACTAACTTTTATCTGAGAGGTATTTTTTTATGTAGCAACCAGTTTTTGAATAAATAAAAAGACCACAAAGTTATTAAAACTTGCGGTCTTTTCAACGCTTTGGATAATATATAGTTATAGATATCAACTCTCTAACCCTTTCCTAACAAATGGAAAATAAATCCATTATCAGATAATTATTTTCTCGTCAGAAATTTTTTCTTTCATGGGAAGTGACAATGTTTTTAAAATCGTTGGAAATTGTTCTGCTAAAATGTCTACAGCTTGACTAATGTCTCCAAAATCCAAAGCTCCATCATAATTTTTAGCAGACAAATGCTCTGCCACACGCAATATATAAAATTCTCCTTTTTCTCTACTATTTATATAATCTGCAATATCCTTTAAAAATCGTTTATCTGAAATATCTGTAATAACGATTGGTTTCTCTAATTCCTTAAGATAGAGATTGGATTTTTCACGAAGTTCCAGTTCATCACTGGTTGATATAGGTAAGTCTTCTTTTATGAACATTCTCATTCTTTCTCGGTAAGGCTCGCTTACTTTTAATTTACACTGATGTTCTTGATAAAAGAACTTATACCATTGAGGAAATCTTTCTCCATTGTCAAACTTCTGTAAAACATCGTCTAATACCTCATCAAGTTCTAATATTCCCTGCTCAATTTCCTTAGCAATACTTTTGGGAATCGAAGTGTGTTTCTCTAAATGATGTAAACTCAAATTTATCAATTCACCATTTTTATTAGAACGTAATACACACTGATACTTAATTTCTCTGCCACACTGACAAAACAACCGTTCTTTTTTAGCTACGTCCTTATCCTGATAATACAAACTTTCTTTATAATCTATAAATTCCCAATCAGTATCTTTCAAATATATTTGATTCAAAAAATAGTTTTTTCTATCTTTCAGTTTGTATTCAAAAAGAACATTTCTTTGCGAATCCGTCATTTTCCCTAAAATTCTATCTCGTTGTATTTGATTAAGCACAAGCACTTCCCCCTTTCTTTATATAGCGTTTAATGGTACTTTCTGATAAATGCAGCTGTTGAGCAATCGCTGAAATAGTAAGTCCTTTTTTTCGAAGTTCTATTGCTCTATTAATTAACTTTTGCTTTTTCTCTTGATTAATGGCTTTTGTAGATGAATACGCTTCTTTTTTTCGCATATTCTCTTTTTGCCGTTTTTCTTCTATTTTTTTCTTCTGAACATATCGTTCTCGTTCTTTTTGATTTTTCCTTTTCTTTTTTATTTGAGGATTTATCATGGTTTTAAAGCTATTTTGTTCTTTTTCTGAAATGTTTAATTTTTGAATCAGATAGGTATTTGTAAATTTATATGCTTCATTTTTAGAAAATGAACTTTTTACAATCCGTTTTATCTCGCTATCAGATAACGGATTCACTAGCATGGCATTCCAGCTTTCAACTGTATCCATAATTGATTTTTCTGAATACTGAAGTTCCATTAAAAGATTGGCATAGATAAAGAAAAAATCATTTCTGTGACCTGTCAATTGATAATTTCTTTGTTTTATTAACTGATTCAAATCATGGATTCTTGCGATATATAAGCTCCGCTTACTAAGATTTTTTCTTTCTCCAGAAAATGTATCGCTATCTTTTTTCTGAGGTTTTCTTTTACTTCGATGGCTATTTTTTATCGGATAATCAATTAGAATAATATTATTTTTATTCTTTTGTTTTTCTTTATCCATATCAAATTGATGTTGAAAATAATCTCTAAAGATGCTTAATTCATAGTCTTTCTCATCGTCTACATAAATGATTGATACGTGTTGATTTTCTTTTCCTTCTTTTTTATTTATTGTGCCTGCAATTCGTAAGTGGCGGCTACAATCAATCAAATAATCAGCTTTCAACTCTTTAAATAAACGGCTCAATTTTTTTTGAATCGATTTATACAAAAATGTCACACTAGGATGATTCACTTCAACAGGAGTGATTATCCAATATAAATGTAACCCACGACCGCTATTGACAACTAGACTGGGAAAAGGAAATTGTTTTTCTTCTAAAAAAGGTATTACTTTTTGTTGCCAAAAGTCTTCGCTTTTCATACACCATTTCTTTTCCGTATCAATATCGCAATAAAAGGCATTGACCGCTCGTAAATTTTCTTCTCTTCTGGAACAATATCTAAAGCTATTAACGCTTAAAAAGACATTTTCATACACATTTTTATAGTCGAGATTTATCAGAGCTTCTTCTGTATTAAGAAAATCAATACTTTCATAATGAACATTTCCTTCACTATCTCTTATCTCATAACTAATGATTCGATGAAATATCATGTTATAGGTTAATCTTCTAACATAGTATTCCAAATCTGATTCTCCTAATTTCCTAGTAGGTATTCTTTCCCCCATTCTCATTTCATATTCTTCTTCAAATTTTTTTATGATTACTCCCTCCATATTAGTTATTATTAAGTATTTAATTTATTTCTTTAGAGAATACATATATGTATAAGTGCAGGATGAGAAAAGATGCACAGTATCAATAGTTATTTACATTATTTTTTTCTTAACCTTTACTTTTTTCAATAATATGCACTCTATTAGCGATGGAAAATTTTTGACCTTATTAAAATCTATCCCCCTTTTTCTTTATGTTTAAAAAATCCCATCGACATTCATATAATAACACTATTATCTATTCTGTAAATAGTTAATCTTAAATTCTATACAAGAATTTTTTTATGGTGTATTTCTTGTATAATCGATTTATACCAAAAAAAATATATTGTCAATATTTGAAAAAACGTCTAACAAACCCTTTTATTATCGCGTTTTTGTTTACAAAATAAAACTACTGTGAGATATACAAAGGTTTTGTTTACAGCTAAATAAAACAAATTAACACAAGTCAAAAACACCATCTTCAGTTGACTAATCTCGAAAATAAAATAACAAACAGAAATATATATCTACACTTTTCAAATTAATTTTATAAACTCATGCTTTTTTTATTGACTTTAAACATTCTTAACAATTTCTTAAAACATTCGAAATTAACTGTTTATGCGGTGCATCACCCATAAATATTTCTTCGTATTGTCTAAGAGGGATTTTTCCAAAAATAAATCGTTAAAATGTTGATGTTTCAACATCCTAATGTTTTTGTCAATAAAGAGAAACTAGTTGGTTTTATTGATTTTTTTCAATGCTGATTTTTAAGTGGTTTCTATCATAAATGTTGAGATAAATTTTTAAATAAAAAAGAGGCACGATTTTACTCACACCTCTTCCAGCAATTCCCAATTCACTCTTTCCATATATTTATTCCATAATGCCATGACTAATTCTTCTGACAAAAGTAATTTTTCTTGTTCAATTCCTGCTAATTCTTCAAATTCTTTATATAGCACATTTGCCAACTGATTCACTACAATTTTAGGAATTGTTGCATTTGATTGATAATACGTTTTTCTAATCTTGTGTTGAACAAATTTCTTTTTGGCTAATTCATCCACTAATTTTCAATACTCCTAGGCTACTATTTACTTCTTCTCGGTAGCTGGCTAGATTGTCATTGGTTAGCGGTGATATATAAATATATTCTGTTTCTTCCAACACACTCCCTTGTTCATCAATTATGCTACAATTCCCATCTTCTGATTCTTTCATTGCTGATAATCCATTGTCGTTATATGGTTGAATGTTATAAGCAAATGGCTCTTTTACAATTTCACCAGTATTTACATTAATCAAACCATATTTGTCATCTTTTTCTAATTTATATGGAGCAATTCCATGTATATTTGGTTTCTTAATTTCAAAGGCAAATGGTTCTTTTACAACTGTTCCATCGGATGAAATAACCCCTTTTTTTCTTGGAGTAAAATCTATACTTGAAGGAGTAGAATCATCAGGTGTTACTTTTTCATTTAAATCTTCATAAACATAGTTTTCTGCTTCACCAATATCTCCCAAAAATTCTCCATCACCAATATTTTCTTCAATTCCATAGTCAGTAAATTTAACAATTTCTATATTTGATGGATAATTGTAACTTGTATCAGAATCCAAATCATAAAATGTCCAAATCGCAGGGTCATCTACTAATCCAGTAGTGTATTGTCTGATAAATAGACGGTTTTTATCGTTTATATTTGTTGCTGTATCTAGTTTCACTGTATTGATTGTTTTAGCAGCAATGTTTTTTTCACCGCTACTGTTATCACCACTATCTTTTAATTTAGCATCATAAATCTGAACAGAAGTATCATTAACTATTTTTTTATCATTCATTTGGTCAAGAAGTGTGAAATAGCCATTTTTATTTATATCTCCCGACATACTTCCATGTGCTGTTGAAAACCTCTTTTCTCTGTATCCGTTAGCTAAATAATTAATTGTAACTCCTGACCCATCACGATAAGGAATAATTTCATATTTACCAGAAGTTAATGTATTTATTGACACGTCATTATCAGTTGTTCGCTCCCCTAGACTAATCTTTGCTAATTCAGCATTTTCATCTAAATAAGTGGAATATACTTCATCTTCATGAACATCCTGTTCTATTACTGCTGTTCCATTTACCTTTTTTGAATAACCTGTTTCTAACGAATGAGCCAGTTCATCTCTTTTCATATCAGCATTTAAAATAGAATTTTTTTCATTTAATTCCGTATCATAAATCGTCCAATTATACGAACTATCGTCTCCAGTTTGAGCAATAACTAAACCATTTTGAACATAAATAGCATCATAATCTGTAGCTGTTTTTTCTATAATAATTGATTCTTTTTCCTTAATTTGTTCTGTCGATTCAAGCGTTGACGATTGAGAACTTCCTTCACTTTCTTGAGTGTCTTGTTTTTTATCGCAAGCACTTAACACAACAAGTATTAATAAGCTCATACTTGTTAGTTTTATCCATTTATTCATTTTAATCACCACACCTATCTTATTATTTACTTACTTTCACACCAATAAATAGAGCTACTGCGATAAAACCAAATAAAAAAATTGGATGGCTCATCAAAAAATTGAAACCTAATACCAAAATCCCAATGATAATAGCAAATCCAATAAGCCAACTTATACTGGCTGTTAAACAACCACCTTCCTGTTTGTCAGGAACCTCTATCATTTCTTGAAAGATTTTTCCACCCTTTAATGCCACAAAATCAACCCTTTCTTTATTTTAGCTGCATGAATGAAACGTTCGTTTAAGACCAACAAAAAAAGCTGATACTTCTGAAAAGAAAACATCAGAGTTATCAACTGTTCTATGTATTTATATTTTTTTAGGCTCTATCGGTAACAAACGAACGTCTCTTACCGGCAATTATTATACCAAATTAAGTAGAATAATGAAAAGCGTTATCTGGTCAATTGATACCGTTTTTTTACATTATACACGGTTTTAATACATACATGACATTTTTCGGCAATTTCTTTCTGGGTTAAATCAGTTTCTGTATATAACTTTTTAATTTTATTGACAGTTCTTCGGTCTAATCCCTGATTACCTAATCTCACGCCATTTTCTTTGAGAATTGCCAGTGCTTCTTTCGTCCGTTCCGATATATAATCGGCTTCAAGCTCGGCAATCGCCGATAATATAGTAAAAATAACCTTCCCCATCGGTGTCGATGTATCAATATTTTCTTTGATACTAATCAAATTGATTCCTCTTTCTTGTAGCTCGCTCATGATATTGACCAATTGCTTGGTGGAACGTCCTAATCTGTCTATCTTATAAATAATCAGCGTATCTCCTTTTTCTAATTCCCTCAGAGCTTTATCTAATTCTTTTCGATTCTCTTTCCTTCCTGACACTTGTTCGATAAAAAAAACATCAATTTTATAACGAATAAGTGCTTCTTTTTGAACTTCTACACCTAAATTTTGTGAATTTTTACTAGTTCTAATATAACCGATTGTTTTTGTCATAATGATTCTCCTCCTTTCGTCTATAAATTTTAGTGTGCTACGCTATTCAAATTCAAAAATTACCTGACTATCACAGTCAGGGTTTAAAAATAATAGTACAGGTGATAGTATTCTGGATTGTCTTCTATATCAAGGTTATCTTTAATTATTGCATCATCCCCCACCGTTGTCGAGAAAATCACTTATGTCTTTACTTTTATATGGAAACGTTCTATTTAAAGTTGTTTTATACCGCTTTCAGGAATTGTTAGCAGAAAAACTCTTATTTTGTCAACAACTCGAAACACAACATTCAAATTTTCATCTTTATTCTTATGATGCTATACTGGAGCGGGAATGAAGGGGTAGATACTTTTAAATTTGGGATACTTTCGAGGGATAGTTGCGAGAACCAATTCCTTTATTCTATCATTCATGCCCTACATTGCCCTTTCTTTTTAGGCTCCGTAACCCCTACATCATCCTTAATAAAAGGCTGTTTTCCAAAAATCAAATGATAACAAAAAGATAACTTTTGGCATAACTTTTTTAAAACTCTATCATTTTTGATGCTGTTTTTTAAAAAATCGAATGGAAACCTCCATAATTTTTTTAAATGCTTGCCAAATGGAAAATCTTTAAATTCCAATAGCCTATTGCTCTACTGTTCTGATGGATAAAAATAAAGGATTCTTTCGAGAATCACTATTTTCGTTTTTGAAATAGCAAAGCTAAATAATCACTATATAAAAAATAATGGAGGGAGTGAACATGAACACACCAATTGTAAACAAAAGAGCTATTGATTCAGAAGAATTATTTCAAATAATAAATAATGCTGAAGGGATTTATCAATCAACTTTAGAAAAAATGCTTTTATGCAATCGAATCAGTTTAGCATCACGACTAGACACATTGAAAAGACAAAAATGGATTCAACAAGAGAGATTTCACAAACAATTTGTTTATACCAATAACTTTGACTTAAAGAACTTAAAAACATTAGATGCTCAAGCAAACATCATTCAAAAATTACACACATTTAATATCTATGTAGACAAGATAACCGTCTTTACTAATTCAAAAAAACAAAAAGAATTGTTTCTATCAACACATTCGTCAGGAAGAACATGTTTTAAAACAATAACAAGGTTAAAACAACAAGCTAATCAACTCATTAATCAATTACCATATGAGTCTGCTGAATCTGATTTTTTCGTCGAATGTGTAAAAAATGAACTAACAAAATTTCCTATCCTCGCTTCAAGTATGACGGAGGAATCGAAAAACAGCTACTATACAGCTTCTTTAGATACCATAGAAATTTTGACAGTTCCTACTATTGAATTCCTTCCGTTTCTCAAATCTAAATTAGATGATTTTTCTTACAGAAATATTGAGAGAAATACCCATTATATCCGAGAAGATATCCTTGTTTACATTGAGCAAATAGATAAGCTTATTTATTTTAAAAAGAATGAACACAGAGAATATGAGTTTAATCAAATAATTTTCATTATGGATTTTTACTACTTTTTAGCAAAATATTCTCACTCGAAAGATTCTGTCTATTTTTCTTTATCTAAAGATGAATTTGACAATGCTCACACTTTGTATCGTAAAAGCGAGGAAAACAAACAAAAATTTAATACTGTCCAAATAAAAAAGGACAAACAAAAAGCACAATCTTAATCGACTGTGCCTTTTTATTTAAACGGGTCAAAATCTTCTAATTTCGCTTTGATATCGTCTTCTTCAATACCAGCATATCTTAAAGTTACTGCTTGGCTACTGTGGTTTAAAATTTTCATTAATGTTACAATATCTCCTCGATTATGCTTTAGAAAGAAATAAGAAAAAGTCTTTCTTAGTGTATGTGTGCCAATATAATCTAACCCCATACTATCAGCTACTTTTTGCATGATTTTGTAATATTGATGACTTGCCAAGGGTTTACTTCTATCTGAAGGACTTGGAAATAACCATTCTGATTGAGAATCATGTTCTTCATTTAAATATTCAATAATAGATACGGTCAATCTGTTTAAATGCAACGTTCTTCTTTTTCCTGTTTTTTGTTCAATAATTTCTGTTTGTGTTTTATTTTTCACGTCAGAAACCTTTAAATTAAGTATATCTGAAATCCGTAACCCTGTTTTAATTCCGATTGCCATGATTAGATAGTCTCGTTTTCCATGCTTCCCTTTTTTTAACTCTTTTCCAAATTGGTTCAGGACCTCTTTATTTTTTATTGGTTTTACATTTATCATTTTTTGTCCCATAATTTGCCTCCCTTATTTCTATTTTGGTGGATACTTTTATTAATTTCTGATACAAAAGTATCCATCACCCTATAAATCAAAAATGAAACATTAATATAATAGGATTCGTGATGGATACTAATTGAAGAAGTATCCCTTTCATGGTCCGTTATAGCATCATAATTTGATGGTTACAAATTTGTAGAACATCCTCGATATCCATTCTAATGTGAGGTATAATCGCTGCACACTTCTGAAGAATTGGAGCGATTATATTGGCTAGAGTAGACAAATATATCAAGAAAAATGGAGAAACTGCTTATAAATTCAGAATATTCCTTGGTTTAGATTATAATGGAAAACAAAAGTATATTAAAAAGTCTGGATTTTCAACAAAAAAACAAGCACTTGAAAAATTAGCTGAAATAGAAGGGAAAATTGAATCTGAACAAAAATATATTCAATTATCATTTCAAGATATGTATAAAGAATGGTTGATTGCCTATAAAGATTCTGTCAGATTGGTTACATACAATAGAACAATTGATTTGTTTAGATTAAAAATATTGCCCGTTTTTGGTAAAAAATATGTTGATGAGATAACTACAGAATTTTGTCAGCAAATACTAAATAAGTGGGCGAAAGAATATCATAAATACAAAGCTTTAAAGGGATACACCCAGCAAATTCTTGATTTAGCCCTAAAAAAAGATTTAATTCAAAAAAATCCTATGCGATTATGCACAATGCCAAAGATAAATAAATCTCGAATGAATATTGCTAATACTGTCGAATTAACAAGTAGTAACACCGAAAATTACTATGATAAGAATGAATTGAATAATTTTTTAGATGTATTGGAGCAGAACTATGATTATATGTGGTTTACAGCTTTTCGATTATTGGCTTTTACGGGAATGAGAAAAGGCGAACTGATGGCTTTAAGATGGTCTGATATACGAGCTGACAGTATTATCGTAAATAAATCAATGACGATGATTAAACGCATTGCTTACGTATCAGAGACTAAAAATGAAAATAGCAATAGAGTAATAAGCATCGACCCTTCCACTTATAATATTTTAATGACTTGGAAAGAAAAACAACAGTCACGCTATATTAATGTTAGGGACAATCATTTAGTATTTACAAGAGATATCCCACTGAAGAATGAAAAAGACCAACCTTTTGACCCAGATTACCTTAATAGATGTATGAAAACTGTTGTTAAAGAAAATAAAGAAATAAGAGAAATTACAATTCATGGGTTTCGGCATACTCATTGTTCATTGTTATTCGAGGCAGGAGCAACATTGAAAGAAGTCCAAGACAGATTAGGACATGCTAATAGTGATATAACCTTAAAAATCTACACTCATGTTACAACTCATGCAAAACGAGAAACAGCAAATAAACTTGCTTTATATTTAGATAACTAAGAAGCTAGTTCATACGAATTAGTTTCTTTTTAGTTCAACAAAAATAAATTCTCCGTTCACCTATTAAAGACTTACTATACATGCTAAATCAACGTAAGACACATAAAATACCATGTTTTACGTCCCAAAACCAAAATCCATTATTGTATAACAAATTTATGCAGACACATTACCTAACATTGCTAAAAACATAGTAAACATTAGAATTAAATAAAATTTAAAAATAACAGATTTTTCCAAGTCTGGAAAACAGTTTACATAGAAAAGGGTCTGTAAAATAGACCCAATTTTCAAGAAATTCAACTAAAAAAAGACACCATCCACACGGATGATGCCTTGAAATCCTTGATATAATAAGGATTAACGTTTTGAGAATTGTGATGCTTTACGAGCTTTTTTAAGACCTGGTTTTTTACGTTCGACCATACGTGCGTCACGAGTAAGTAAGCCAGCACGTTTAAGAGCTAAACGGAAGTCAGGATCAACTTCTAGCAATGCACGAGCGATACCATGACGGATAGCTCCTGATTGTCCAGCGTATCCTCCGCCGTTTACGTTAACAAATACGTCATATGCGCCTTTTGTTTCAGTAACAGCGAAAGGTTGATTGATTACTTCACGCAAGTCAGCATGTGGAATGTATTCTTCAACATCTTTTTTATTTACAGTAATTTTGCCAGTTCCTGGTACTAGACGTACGCGAGCAACTGCGTTTTTACGACGGCCTGTGCCGATATATTGAACTTGTGCCAATGAAATTCCCTCCTATTAGATTAAGTTTGTGATGTCTAAAACTTCTGGTTGTTGTGCTGCATGTGGATGTTCTGCTCCACCGTATACGTTCAATTTTGTAAATTGTTTGCGGCCTAAAGTGTTTTTAGGAAGCATACCTTTTACAGAAGTTTCGATCAAACGACGAGAATTTTTAGCACGCAATTCGCCAGCAGTGATTGATTTCAATCCTCCTGGGTAGTTGCTGTGACGGTAATAAATTTTGTCAGTCGCTTTTTTACCTGTTAATTTCACTTTGTCTGCATTGATGACGATGACGAAATCGCCAGTATCCAAATGAGGTGTGAAAGTTGGTTTATTTTTACCACGTAGTACAGATGCAACAACTGTTGAAAGACGTCCCAATGGAACATCAGTTGCGTCTACTACATACCATTTACGTTCTACTTCGCCTGGTTTGGCCATATATGTTGTACGCACGTTATTTTCCTCCAATTTAAGTTCTGATGTTTGACATACACTTCGAGTTTCCGGGGCTCTTTGTGGGGCAAACAATACCATTTAACATATTACCCGCTAATCTAGTCAATGTCAACGTTTTTCTGCTTGATTGAAAAATTTATATGAAACTTTACTTCTTTTCTTTCTTTTATATAAAAGGGTCGTTTCCTGTCAAAATGAAAAACAAAAAGAGGCTGTGACAAAAGTCTTGTCACAACCCCTTATTTTGAATAAACGGTGTTCTCCTGCCAACTCCTCGGTCACAAGTCACAATATCCATAAAACATAAGAAGCTGTTTTTTAAAATTGTTTCTTGTGACTCGGAGCTGAACGGCAGGCTTACAACCTCTTGGTAAACGGTGTTCAATCAGCTGACCCTCGGTATTAGCTCAAAAAACGGCAAAATATGAGGAACTATTTTGACGTTTGTTTCTCTAATACTCAGGTCAAAACGCTGATTTCACAACCTCTTTTTCGGTCAAGTTCAACAACAGTTTTTACGCGTCGATCTCTGGCGCTTTGCCCAAATGAGCTTGGATCATCCAGATACGTTTTTCTGTGGCTGTTTTGAATTCGATAAAGATATCTTGTGTTGGATCGTCGCCTTCTTCTCCAGAAACTTCGATTCCTTTTTGGTAAAGATCTGCTAGATAACGATAGCCTGCAACAAGTGTTTCCAAACGTTCTGGAATAGTACGATCCCAGCGGCCAATTTCATCAGGGATTTTTGTGTTATCTGCAAATTCACGCAATGTAGAATAAGGTGAACCGTCTAATGTGATCAAGCGTTCGGATACTTCATCTAACTGAGCGTTCAAATCATCCATGAACTCATCCATCATTGGGTGCAATGTAAGGAAACCTGGTCCTCTCATGTACCAATGTGTTTGGTGAACAACAACAGACATTTGGCTTAGATCTGCAACTAATTGATTTAATACTTCTTTGGTTTGTTGGAATTTCATCTTTCTTGCCTCCTAACATTTTCTTACACTTAAAATAATAGTAGACTTTCAATGAAAAGTACAACAAAATCATTTACCTGAGAACGATTTTCAGTTCGCTTTTTTATCCGTAAAGCCAATCATTTTTCAGAATCAGCTAATTCTTCTCGCAGTTGAGCAAATTGCTGATAAGTCTGTGCTAAATGCTTTTGTGTCGAAACAAATAATGGATAGATTTTCTGATATTTTTTATGATCAGTTTCTTGTACTCCAACTTGCTCTTTCAATTCTATCAATTCCTGTGCTTCACTGATACTTTGGATCTTTCCGATGCTTCTCCAGCCTAAAATCACAGCTCCTAATGCGGATGCTTCTGTGACAGTAGGGAAAACAAGCGGGTAACCCAGTACATCAGCCATCATCTGACGAAAAATCGGAGATTGAGCAAACCCGCCTGTAGCACGGATCTCTGTGAGCTGATTTTCCTGGCAAACTCCTTTTAAAATCCGATAAAGGTTGAGACAGATCCCTTCTAGAATCGCCTTCATCATTTCTTTTTCTGTATGTTGCCGCTGTAAACCGATAAAACTGCCAAACGCATCTGCGTCCCAAAGCGGTGCTCGCTCACCAAGTAAATAGGGATGAAAAATCAGACCATTGGCACCCGCTGGCACAAAAGCGATAGCCGAAAGCAGTGCATCATATGGATTTTCTCCTTTTTCTTTAGCAGATTGAACGACTTCCTGTAAAAATGTATGCCCTGCCCAATCAAAGATGCCAGCACCATTGCTAGTCGCTCCTCCCACTACCCAATGTTTCTGATCCAGAACATAACAAAACGTCTCCATTTCTGGATGGAACTGAGGCTGAGTAGTAATAAAACGAAGTGCTCCGCTCGTTCCTACGGTCAAAGCGGCGATCGTATCACCAAAAGCACCTAACCCTAGATTAGAAAGCGGCCCGTCTGCCCCTCCCAAAACAAATGATATATCATTTGGCAAACCTAGTTCTGCTGCTGTTTTTGATGGTAGACCTGTTACTTGATAGGTGGAAGGAAAGACTTGCGGCAATTGCTCTATTCGAATGTTCAAGTAGTCAAGCACTTCTTCTGCCCATTGGAATTCATGGATATCAAAATATCCAGTTCCTGAAGCTGTTCCGTAGTCGCTGATCAGTTCGCCAAACAATCTATAAAAGATATAGTCTTTGATACCGACAAAATAAGCAGTTTTTTTGAATAATTCAGGTTGGCTGTTTTGCAGCCACTTGATTTTGTTCAATGGTGTCATTGGATGAATCGGCGTCCCAGTCTGCCGATAAAATTCTTTGCCAAGCACGGTATATTTCAGTTTTTCTGCTTCGTCCGCTGCTCGGTTATCTGCCCAAGTGATCATTCGAGATAACGGTGTTTTCTCTTCATCCAACAATATCAGGCCATGCATCGCAGAGGAGAAGGAGACAAATTGAATGATTGTGTCTGAAGGCAACTGTTTAATTACTTCTTTTATAACGGTGCAGACACCTTGAAAGATCAATTCCTGATCTTGTTCTGCCATCCCTTGTGTTTCTTGGATCAAAGGGTAGCGAAAATAAGCGGATGCTGCTTCTTGGGCTTCATCTGTGAAAGCAACTGCTTTGGTTTGTGTGGTTCCGATATCTAATCCGATTGAAACGTTCATTTTTTCACCTCAAATTTTATGTATGTACAAAAATTTAGTTTAAGCTTGCGTATCTTGGTTTTGAAAAGGGGGAGATGGCGTGTTACTTTATTTTATCATTGGTTGCTGTATCGGATCATTTTTATGTTTAACCGCCCAGCGGATTCCGTTAGGTCACTCTATTATTTATCCTAGATCTCATTGTGTCAAATGCTGTCGTTCGCTTTCTTGGTATGAATTGATTCCGATTCTCTCGATCATCGTCCAACGATTTCGCTGCCGCTATTGCAGGTGTCGGTTGCCCTTCTACTATTTGTTGGCAGAAGCCTTATGTGGTGGTCTTTTTGCCTGGTTCTTTACTTTTTCTTCCGCAAGAAATTTTTCGACGTTCATATGGATGCTTTCGGCTTTGCTATTTTCGTTGATGGATTTATTTTACTTCATGGTCCATTCTCACACGCTATTCTGTTCTTGGGCAATTTTATGGATTTTTTGGTTGCAGGCCGGCGTCTTCCAATGGCAAAGTGTGCTGTTAACGTTTATCGTAGGCGGTGTGTGCCTTCGCTATGGTCAATCCTATCTCGGAGCTGGCGATACTCTGTTGATGCTTTCTTGGAGTGGTGGCTTGTCTCTAGAAGAGTTGCTTCAGATCTTGTTTCTTGCTAGTCTGTTTGGAATATCCGTTTTTTCTGTTTACTTTATCTGTCATAAAAAAAAGTTGGAAAAGCTGCCTTTCATTCCTTTTTTGAGCAGTGCGTTGCTGATTGTCCTTCATCTTAGGTATTGAAAAAAGGTTGTGACAAACGACTTGTCACAACCTCTGATATATAGTGTTCTCTTACCAAATCCTTGTGACTTGGAGCTAGGCGACAGGTTCACAACCTCTCCACTAAATGGTGTTCAATCAGCTGACCCTCAGTATTAGCTCAAAATGCTGGTTTTACAACCTCTGATATACGGTGTTCCATAAGTAGCTTTTTCGGCTTCTTATTTCTTGACGCCCCAATGTCGACGAAGGAAACCTGCACGTCCAGAACCTTCTCGATAAAGATTGTAATGGAGCTTGTTTTTCTTGTAATAATCCTGATGGTAATCTTCTGCAGGATAAAATTCGCTTCTTGGTTCGATTTTTGTCACGATTGGCTTATCGAATCGCCCGCTGTCTTGCAATGCTTGTTTTGAACGCTCTGCAATATTTCGTTCTTCTTCATCATTATAGTAGATCACTGGACGATAAGAATCACCGCGATCAGCGAACTGTCCTAATGCGTCAGTCGGATCGGTTTGCTGCCAATAGATTTCCACCAACTGATCATAAGAAATAACTTCTGGATCATATTCGATCTCTACTGCTTCTGTATGCCCTGTTGTGCCTGTTGTTACTTGTTCATAAGTTGGATTTGGTACATGCCCGCCAGTATAACCGGATGTCACAGAAATGATCCCTGGCTGCTCTTCAAATGGTTTGACCATACACCAAAAGCATCCGCCTGCGAAAACTGCTTTTTTTGTCATATAAAATCCCCCTTTTTTCTCATCATACCTTGATTTCCAAAAGGAGGATAACGTTTTGCTTGTGACAGAAAAAACGGAAACTATTATATACGTGATACGGCTTCTGATAAATGCCAAAACGAACGTACTTGATCAAAAACGGTTAAATCAGGAATCACATATTCAGCAGAAGGAAGATTTATGTTTTCACCTATTCCCAATACATGCATGTTACCAGCCAAAGCTGCTTGACAACCAGCTTCTGAATCTTCAATGACCAAGCATGCATTTGGCGGTACATTCAATTGCTGTGCTCCTTTGAGAAAAACTTCTGGATCAGGTTTTGCTTTTGATACTTGCGTGCCGTCAATAAGGACATCAAAATAACTTGTCAAATTCGTTTTTTCTAAAATGAGGCGTGCATTTTTGCTTGCTGATCCCAATCCGATCTTGATGTTTGTTTTTTTCAAGTACTCAAGAACAGCTATTGCACCAGGCAAAACGGATGTTTCATCCATTTTTTGAATCGCTTGAAGATATAGATTGTTTTTTTGCTCAGCAAAGGCTGATTTCTCTTTTTCTGAGAATTTCTGTTCCATTTTTCCAAATGACAGCAATCGCTCTAGTGACTCGGTTCTGGATATTCCTTTCAGTTGCTCGTTTTCTTTCTCAGTGAATGGAATGGACAGCTGGTTAGCTAAAACCAGCCACGCTTCGTAATGATAACGAGCTGTGTCTACAAGAACGCCATCTAAATCGAATAGTGCTGCTTTGATTTTCATCGATTACCTCCTTGAAAATGAACGACTTGAAGTAAAGATGCGATGTTTTTAGCTGTGCGATGAAGATTATCAGTGGCTTGCTGTAAAGCTTCTTGTAAAGGCGCAGCTGCAGGAAGGATCGGAAAAACGGCCGAAATGCCAACATCTGCTGCTTTTTCGCTTCCTTTACCAACACTTCCGCAAATAGCTATCACAGGAACGCCCTCTGGTACTCTTCTAGCAATCCCAACTGGCGCTTTTCCTTTTAGACTTTGTCCATCTAGACGTCCTTCGCCTACGATTACGAGGTCTGCTTGCTGTACCCGTTTATCGAACTCCAGTAAATCCAATACGTAGTCGATGCCAGAGACTATTTTCCCTGAAGCAAATGCTAACAGTCCTGCACCCATTCCACCACCAGCACTACTGCCCGATGCCTCGATTACTTGAGGGGCAAATCTCATATAAAAATCATGCATGGCTTGGTCAGCCACTGCTAATTCATTTTCTTTCAAGCCTTTTTGTGGTCCGAAAACAAAAGAAGCGCCTTCTTTTCCGCATAAAAGATTAGTAACATCAGTAATGACAGTGATTTTGGCTTTAATCAGCTCAATAGGCACGTTCGTTTTATCAACTGTAGCAATTTTACCTAGATTTTCTCCCAGTGCTTCTACTTTTTGATTATCTTGATCGTAAAAAGCATAACCTAGACCTTCTGCCATGCCGATGCCGCCATCGTTGGTACTACTTCCGCCAACGCCGATGATGATGTGTCGAACACCTTGTTGCAACAATTGTCGTATCAGTTCTCCTACTCCTCGCGTGGATAACCTAAGTGGCTGTCGTTGGTTTAGTGGGACATCTTTCAATCCGACGATTTCTGCCATTTCAAAAATCGCAGTTTGACCGTCTGAAGCGTACTGGATTTCTTTGTTTTTGCCAAATGCATTAGTAACGACTGCTGTTTGCCGCTTCAACCTTAAACTGTCTGCTAATGATGAAACCGTTCCTTCTCCTCCATCGCCTATAGGTAGCAGATCATATTCAGCCTGAACAAAAACTTCTTGAAAACCTGATTGAATGGCTTGTGCTGCCTCTAAGGCTGTCAGACTTTCTTTGAAAGAATCTGGCGCAATCAGAATACGCATTATTTTCCCCTCCGTTCCAAGATCAGTTCTTTTTCCAGCTGGTATTGGTCTCCATTGACAAAAATAGGTAATGTTTCTTTCGTCTCTTTTTTTATTACTATTTGTTTTTTTGTCAAAACAAATAGCAACCTGTGATTTTTCCAAATAAAAGGAAAAGAAATTTTTTCCCATGCTGAAGGAAGTCTTGGAGAAATAGAAAGAGTTCCATTCGTTACTGTAATACCTGAAAAACCAAATATAACTGCTAGCCATAGTGCTCCTAATGAAGCAGCATGAATTCCGTCATCTGATGAATGCGGATCTGGTCCTAAATCAATCAGGCACGCTTCTTGGAATAAATGATACGCCCATTCCATTTCTTGGATACGGCAAGCCTCTATGGCGTGAATCGCTTTACTCAACGATGAGTCGTGGATTGTTTTGTTTTCATAGTAATGCAAATTCTTAGAAACGATTGGTTGAGAAAAATACTCAGGTAATAAGTATAACAGCATGACAAGATCTGCTTGCTTGCTGACTTGGAGTTCATTTACTTCGCTACGGGCATAATCAAGTAAAATAGACTGGCTGCCAGGACGTTCTTTGTAAGTGGTCAAATCAATAACTGGCTTACTGAGATACGTGTCATCTTGCGGAATCAGCTGTTCTTTGTTAGGCACTGGCAAATATAACTTATCTAAAAAATTTTGACATTCTTTCAAAAAAAGCGGATCGCCAGCTTGATATTTAACAGCTAAGGCCACATTATAATGCGCCAGATAGTTCGTATATGCATTATTGTCGATATATTCTGTGTATTCATCTGGACCAATGACTCTGTGTATCTCTAAATGATCATCGACTTTTACAGCTCTGCTCAGCCAAAAAGCTGCTGTTTCATGAATGAGCGTTTTTCCCTTTGTTTCTAAAAACGATTGATCCTCTGTTGCTTGGACATACTCTTGAACGGCATAAGCAAGGTCTGCACTGATATGATGTTCTGCGGCAGCTGAAGCAACTTCTTGTCTTGTTCCGGTTTTGATATTCAATGCAGCAAATTTGGGTGTCTCTTCCTGACCAGTGTGTGCGCTTTCCCATGGGAAAAGTGCACCTTGATAGTGATAATCTCTTGCTTTTTGCCGTGCGCCTTCTAATCGATCATAACGGTACAGCAGCAAATTCTTTGCTACTTCAGGAAACTGATATAAAAAGAAAGGCAGGATAAAAATTTCCGTATCCCAGAAAACATGCCCTTTATAACCTTCGCCAGTTAGTCCCTTCGCCCCTACACTAACACTTGGATCATTGCGGGGAGTCATAATCTGTAAATGGTAAGCAGCGAAGTCCATCGCTAACTGATCGAAAGAAGAATCGCCTTGGATCGTTATCCGATGCTGATGCCAAAAATCTGTCCAATAAGACATCGACTGCTCTAAAATTTCTGTATAACTAACGCTTTTCTGGGCTTGGGCAATACTTTTCTTAAACGGGTCTGTTTGCTGAAGAGAGGTAGAGAGCACGATGATCTTCTCCAGCGTAAAGGACGTATTTTTTCTGATCTTTTCTGAAAAGGAAGCGGTGATCCGGCGATTTTTTGCTTGGAATACACCTGCTTTATTGAATTTAGCTGCAATCCCAATATCAATTTTACTTTCTGTTGTCTGGTAGGATGCACTGATCAAATCGTCACCAAATACTCGCAGTTCTTTTTCAACCAACTGCTGTGTACCAAAATTGGTTTGCTGTCCATCGATACCCGTTTTCACATCTACTTGGCAGTCTTCGGTCAACGGCTTGATGACCACTTTCAGGGCTGCCTGATGGAGATTATTTTGATCAGCAACACGACAAGTAATGACTTCCACTTTTTTTCCTTGAGCAGTTTCAATGAGCGCATAGCGTTTAAGCTCTCCCATTTCTAAATCTAGTGCCCGCTCGTATGCAAGAACTTTCATCGTCTCAAGAGAAAAATGTTCACCGTCGATTTTTATTTCCCATCTGATGACATCTGGGAGATTCACTAACTCGGCTGATTCTGCTCCTAAAGGTCGGTTATATACACCAGCTGCAAACATTCCCCTTACTTGATTCCGATAGTCTTCCTCCTGGCTTCCTCTGATACCAAAAAATCCATTTCCAATGGTCATCTGACTCGCATACTTATTGATATACTCTAAATCAAACTGTTTTTCTTCTACTTTCATAAGGTAATAACTTCTCCTGTTTCTGCCGAACGATATAAATTTTCCACCAGATTCTGGATGACATATCCTTGCCAGCCATCTGCAATCATCTGAGTCTGGTCACCGAGCGCCCGATTCACAAAATGAGCCATACTTAGTTCATGTGGGTCATTAACTGGCGTGGTCTTTTGTAAGGAAACCAGCTTTCCATCTACATCTTCGAATAGTTCGCCTGGATACAGATTAGCACCTGCCTGATCGCCACAAAAAGCCACATTCAGTTTGTCTTCTCTGATATTCAAAGCAAACGAAGTATTCAGTTGGATGATCTTGCCGTTTTCTAATTCCAGTGTGCCAAAAATTGCATCTTCTACTGTGAATTTGCTTGGATCCCATTTCCCGAATTTCCCTGAATTTTTTTTCGTACCAATTTTTTGGAAGCTGTACGCCCGAACGCTTTTTACTTTAGGAAATCCAGTAATATACATCGCTGTATCAAGCATGTGAATGCCATAATCGATCAAAGGCCCGCCTCCTTGAAGTTCTTTGTCGATAAACGTTCCCCAGCCTGGAACACCAGACCGACGAAGCGCATTCGCTTCTACGTAATAAATATCCCCGAGAACATCAAGATGATTCTTGATCATTGTTGCTTCGTCAGAAAAACGATGCTGGAATCCATAAGCCAAAATCTGCCCGTTTTTATCGGCTGTCTCTGCCATCTTTCTTGCTTGATCAGCTGTCATAGCTGGTGGTTTCTCGCACATCACTGAAGCATTAGCTTCGAGGGCAGCCAATACATGTTCGAAGTGAAAGCGATTGGGTGTACAGACACTCACGATATCGGGAGAAATCTCATTCAGCATTTGTGTAACTGATGTATACGCATGAGAAAATCCTGTACGTCGGCAAAAGTCTTCTGCTCGCTGGCTGACTGGATCAACCACAGCGGCCAATTCTAAGACATCTGATCTTTTTTGATAATAAGCAGCATGTACTTTTTCTGCTACTTGTCCAGCGCCTATGATTGCTACTTTCTTCATTTATTTCTCCCTCCTTTGCTTATTTACTTATTGTTATTCTTTCTCTATTCTTTCTCTAAATCATTTAAATGACGCGCTGTTTCCAGACAGTTTTTCAAGTATTGCAATGATTCCTGATAAATTTTCACTTCATTTTCTCCTCGCAAACGACATTCATATACCATATAACCTTCATACTCATTTTGAAGTAGCGTTTGAAAATGGCGAGTAAAATCAATTGCGCCAGATCCTGGTTGGTAGCGATGATTATCTGCTAAATGGATATGACCCACATACTCTTTTTGCGTAGTCAATGCTTTTGAAATATCATCTTCTTCAATATTCATATGATAAAAATCAGCGATGATCTGCACATGTTTCAATTGATTAGAGTCAATGTAATGACGCGCATCCGCTAACAAATTGATCATATGGTCTTGGTATCGGTTCAAAGGCTCCAAATAAATAACCGTACCTGTTTCTTCGGCTACTTTATCTAAATAACGAAGTGATTCGCTGACTGCTTTATAGTCTCCTTCTTTGCTTCGGGGTGAAACCATCGGCGGTAATCGATAAGTGAACATTCCCCAAGCTGCTGGGATAACGATTCCTTTGCCTCCAACCTCGCTTAGTGCACGCAAAATCTCAGCAATTTGACGTACACCATTAAGACGCCGTTCTTCGATAAAGTCACCGATCCACCCATCGTAGCCGTTACAAGCTGTCACTACTGGGATCCCTGTTTCTTTGATTGCCTGTTTGACTGTGTCGATATTTTCTATTAACAACTTACCGTCGATTTCGTATTCTTCAAATCCACAGTCTTTGATAAATCTAAATTTTTCTAAAATGTCTCTTGGGAAAAATGCTTGATCTTGCGTACCGAATTTCATTGTTCTCCTCCTCGGACTTGAACGCCCATTTTGATACTTTCTTCTGGGTGCTGGTCTACATAACGCATGTAAGCTTCTGCGCTTTCTGCAAATGGCACAACTGGATCAATGATTTCTTCACAATCCAAGTAACCGTTCATCAATAATTCCCAACATGTGTCCTCGATTCGTTTACGGTTCCATCTTGGGTAATCTGGGTTTGGTTCACTAGATGCTCGAGCAAAGACGATTTTTGCATTATTGAAATGTGCTTCGCGACCAAGATTAAACCCAGCTGGAAAAGGTTTAGCAAAGGCAACATAAGAAATGATCCCGCCATAGCCGATCCCTCTTAAAGAAGCTTGTAATGCGGCAGCACTGCCACTCGTTTCAATAACTGAATCTACTCCACGTTTATCTGTCAATTCCTTTAGACGAAAACCGACATCTGCTTTCATAGGATCTAGCGTGTAATCGGCACCGTATTTTTCTGCTAATTCTCTACGCTGCGCTATGGGATCGATCCCAACGATGGTAGTAGCACCTGCTTTTTTAGCTAATTGAATCGCAATTTGCCCGATAGCGCCTAAACCGAAGATTGCTACAGCATCACCTGCTCGAACATGTGCTTCCCGGATACCACCTAAAGCGAATTGAGCAGGATCGTAACATACTGCATTTTTCCATTGATCCAACCGATCAAGTTTACGTAGTTTATAATTATCAACACCGTTTGTAATCAGCGTTTCACGAATGGGTCCATAAGTGCAGACTAACTCTCCTTTTTGATACTCTGTCACCAAACTGCCCGTTTCTTCGATCGTACCGACAATCATATTTCCTAATTGAAATTCGCCAAATACCACACCGCGTTGGCTTCCTTCTTCTCTTGGCAAGAATAGGCGCCATTCTTCTGAAAATTCTTCATCGATAAATGGACTTAATCCTCTAAAGTCGACAATTTCTGTTCCTGGTTTTGGAGTAGCGAAAATTACTCGGATACGTACTTCGTTCTTTTCGATCTCACGGTCTTCGTAATCTTTGAATCCGGCTATTCTTGGTTCTAATGCAACTAATTTTTTCATCTTTTCTTTCCTCTTTCTTTTCTTTTTATCCTTTTACGCCGCCTTCGACTAAATCACCTTTAATAAATCGTTCAGATAACGCATACATAATGATGACTGGTAAAGCGGTCACCAATGAAGCGGCCATCATTCGTCCCCAAATGTAGTCTGGTGTACTGAATAATGTGTTCAAACCGATTGGTAAAGTAAATTTTTCGGAGGTCGACAGGAAAATCGAAGCAAATAAATAATCATTCCACGAAACCATAAAGCAATAAACGAAGACAGAAATGATTCCAGAAATAGCCAATGGTATAATGATCCGAATAATGATCTGGATCCGGCTAAGACCATCGATCATTGCTGCTTCTTCAATATCAGTCGGAATCGTGTCAAAATAACTTTTTAGCATGAATATCGCAGTAGGAAGTGTTTGAACGACCATCGTGATAATCAGTGCTGTATTGGTATCATACAAACCTAGACCGGAAATGATTTTAAATAATGGAACAACGATCAAAATACCGGAAAACATATAAACGGTGTAAAAGCTAGCATTGATTTTCGAGCGAGCTTTGAAGCGTAGTTTTGACAAAGCGTATGCCCCGCTGATCCCAATCACTACTGCAGTTACGGAGGCTATCAAGGAGATCACTAAACTATTTTTGAAATACATGATGAATGGAAAAATCTCAGCATTGAAAATATCCTGATAATGTTCAAAAGTCCATTCTTTCGGAAAAATAGTTTGTGTCGTTGCAATTGCTTCTTGTGAATCCTTGAATGATGTCATCAGCATGATCAAAAATGGAAACAAATTGACAGCTAATAGCAACAAAATCGTCGCGTAAAATAAGATTTTCCTGCTCTTTTTATTTTTCATTTCAAGTCCACCTTCTTTCGTGAGAGCAAGACGACCGCTGCAATAATGATGAACAATAGAATCGATATAGCTGCTGCTTTTCCAAGATCATTGAACGCAAAGGCTGTCTGATACAAATAAACGCCTAAGATATTGACTTTATTCGTCAGTAGATAGACATCTGTAAACATATAGAACATCCAGATAGATCGTAAAACAATCACAGTTGCTAGTACTGGTTTGATTGCCGGCAGTGTCACGATCTTGAACTTCTGCCAAGCATTTGCACCGTCCATTTCAGCTGCTTCATAAAGCGTTTTGTCGACTGTTTGCAAAATAGCCAAAAATGAAATAAACGCATACGGATAGTATCTCCAGATAGCAAACAAAACGACCATAAAGAAGCTAGCAACTGGCTGGTCGAACCACAGCGGTGCTTCGTTGAAAAGCTGCAACCTATCTACTAACAGATCATTGACGATTCCATAACTATTATTGAACATATATTTCCAAGCAAAAATCAAAGAAATAGATGGCGTAACATAACTTAATAAAATCAGTGAACGCACCGTTTTCCTAAATCTGAACTTGCGGTTAAGCAAAATAGCTACGGCTAATCCTAAAGCTGTACTGCCTGCTACAACTAAGAATGTGTAAGCAACTGTTAAACCTAAAGAACGATAAAATTCACTATCACTTAAAATTTCAAGATAATTGCTTAATCCGATAAAAACGGCGTCTGAGTTAGGATTCAGCGGCATATCGAAAAAACTGATCTGAATATTGGAAAGCATTGGAATCAGCACTAAAACAGCTAATAAAAGCATGCTTGGTGCTAAAAGTCCCATGGCTAATTTTAAGTCAGAATGTTTCCTTGGACGATTCATTGAAACCTCCCCCTGATAATCTGCCAATAGCTATCTACTTTTTTCGAACACCATTGGCAGAACTTCTTGTTATTTCGTATTTTTTTGTGCGTCAGCTAAAGCTTGATCGACATCTTCGTTTCCGACAGTTACTTGGTTCACTGCTTTTCCGATCACACCTGAGCTTGTGATATCTCCCATTTTCGTGAAATTCTTTTCCCCGACTAGTCCAAAGACTTGTACTTCATCAAAAGCACTAGCAATCTCAGATGGCAGCTCGCCAAAAGACTTGATGACTTCATTTTCTTTGTAACCATCCAGTTCGACTACTTGTTTATTCACTGGTTGAGCACCACCAGGAGACATCAAGACCCACTTTTCCATGTTTTTCGGTTGAGATAAGAAAGCTGTGAATGCTTCAGCAGCCTCTTTTTGTTTCTCGTCTAGACCAGAAGAAATCGTCAATCCAGATACTGTGCCATAGACAGCTTGATCTTTTTGTGTTGGGATAGCAAAACCGATATTTTCTGAGTTCCCCGCTTCATAAACAGAAGGCAAAATGTAAGTTGAATAGATTGCCATTGGTGCTGTTCCATTCATGAAAGCATCTTTGATTTCTGTCACATCATTAGAGCCTGGCATCGTGTATTGGGATAAGTTTTGATAAAACGACAATGCTTCTCTCATCTTTTCCGTATCGATCGTTACCTCGCCTTCATCATCCAAAACATTTGCTCCATTTGACAAAGCAAATTGAGAGAACGCTTGCTCACTCATTGTTCCTTCAGCAGTAGGCATAGCAATTCCATATTGTTTATTCTCTTTATCTGTGAAATGTTGAGTAATTTTTAAAATATCATCCCAATTTTCTGGTTCTGAAAAACCAGCTTCTGATAATTTTTCTTTGTCATACCAAATACCTTGAACCCAGCCGCTAATTGGTGCAGCAATATAGCTTTTTCCATCTTCTGAACGAACAAGGTTTTTGGCTCCGTCATAATAATTATCTTCTCCAGCTTCCTCGATAACGTTTTGGACTGCCGTCTGATCAATCAGTTCATCTTTATCCATCACTTTAGCAAAATCCTGACTGACTTCCATTACTTCTGGTAATTTACCGGAACGAGCTAACGTAACGATTTTTGTATTGAACGCTGATTCTTCTACCGGCACTTGCTTGATTTTGATGTCTGGATTTTCTTTTTCAAAATCAGCAACCAGTTCATTGATCACACTTAATCGTTCCTGTTCGACAGAAGAGTGCATGAATTGAATCGTTGTCTGTTGTGATTCGTTAGAGCTTTGACTTTCACCACAAGCAGTAAGAAGAAATCCAGTAGCTAGCAGACAGGTAGTAACAATAATTTTTTTCATTTTTTTCCACCTCTTATTTTATTATTTTCAGCCACATATATTCATACGGCTGGAATATCAACTTTCGTTCTTGACTGCAATGGATAATTTGTCCAGAAAACAGGTCTAGGTAATCTCCTTTTGGTAAAAGATAACCTGCTGATTGATTGGAAAAATTATGGATAACTAAGACTTTCTCTTCCTTCGCTTCGCGAATAAAACTGATAAAAGAATCTGCTGAGTCCAGTAAGCAAATCAAACTATTCGGATGGAAGGCTTTTTCTTTTTTTCGAATAGATAGCATCTGGGTCAATTCACCATATACTGCTATTCTTAATGGATCTGTCTGCAACTCTTTCTCAATATCTGCTAACAAAAATTTTTGCCGATTGATTTTTCGATTCTCTCCTGTTTTTTCTACGCCTTTGTAATCATTTCGACTTCCCAGCACACTTTGAATATAAATTGCCGGCACGCCTGGTAACGTTACCAAAAATGAATGAGCAGCTAAAAAGCGTTTGCTTCTCCATTCCGTCGTATCTGTTGGAGAACTTAACGCATCTAGATACGTAGCGTTTATCTCATATGGACTGGTCGTTCCATCTGGGTTTTTCTTGTAGTTTACTCGGGCACCCTCTTTCTTCAGCTGTTCCACTAATTCAAGGATCGTTTTTTCCGGCAGAATACCTCGTACCGGATTCAATCCGATACCGTCATGGGAGGCTAAAAAATTAAAAAAAGTTGTTTTTTTCGATGCGAAATCGATGGTTTTTAACCATTCTTTCAACTTACTTGTATTACCCGAACGAATCGCTTGAAGGGTCAAAGGTGGTAGCGAAAACTGATAGACCATCTGTGCTTCATTCTCGCCATTCCCAAAATAACTGATATTATCTTTGTGTGGCACATTTGTCTCAGTGATCAATACCGTTCCTGGAGCTGCTTCATCAGCGATTGCACGGAATAATTGGATGATTTTATGCGTTTCTGGCAGGTGTATACAAGAAGTTCCTAGTTCTTTCCATAAAAATCCCACAGCGTCCAAGCGAATAAATGAAGCGCCTTTTTCTAAGTAAAACAAAAGAATATCGATCATTTTCAATAAAACTTCTGGATTTTTAAAATTCAAGTCTACTTGATCTTCGCTAAAAGTCGTCCATACGTGTTTTTCTTTCCCGTTTTTGTCAATGAACGTTGTAAGTAACGGGCTGGTCCTTGGTCTAGTCACGCTGCTTGTATCTGTATCCAGTGGCAAATCAATAAAAAAATCTTTGTACGTATCATTCAAGTTTAAATATTCCTGAAACCAAGTACTTTCGGCAGACATATGATTGCAGACAAAGTCGAACATTAACCGTGTTTCGCTTCTCATTTCTTCTATATCTTCCCATGTGCCCAAACGGTCGTTGATTGCCTGATAATTTACAACGGAGAAACCATCATCAGATGTATATGGGAAAAATGGCAAGAAATGTACAACTCTAAATGTATCTGCCAAATACTTTTGATAAAATTTCTTAAATGTACGCAAAGTTGGTTGCTGCTCTTCAAAAAATTGATCCCCATAAGTAATCAAGAAAATATCTTCTTCGTCCCAATGCAGTTTGCCTGCCTGGCCTTTCTTCTGCTGATAAACACTGACTTTTTGTTCAATCATAGAGGCGGTTTTCTCAGCCAAATCTGAGTCGCGATAAATCGCTTGTAAAAGTTTTGTATACATCGGATTCCCCTTTCTTTTTTGGGAGCGTTCCCAACGATTTGATCATATTATGGAAAACGCTTACTGTCAATAGCATTTTTTTAAATAATTTTGATATACACAAAAATACAAATAAGAAAGCTTATGTATCAATAATTAATAGCTTCTTAAAAAAATATGGTCTCTCATGATCATGCAAGCTATTCCTAAATTTTCAAAATCATAGACAAAAAAGAATGTCTATTGTACTATGGAATTATTCTAAAACGCTCCCAAAAAGGAGGTGCATATAAAATTGAAACCTACTATTTATGACATTGCGAAAAAAGCTAATGTCTCAAAATCAACTGTCTCCAGAGTATTAAATAACCAGCCAAATATCTCTGATAAAGCAAAAGCAAGTGTACTTCAAGCAATCAAAGAATTGAATTATGAACCGAGCAAAATTGCAAGAGGACTGTCAGGAAATGGTTTTGACGCGATTCTAGCATTATCTCATCGTACTTCTCATACGACCTATGGCAATCCTTTTTTTTCAGATGTTATTCAATCCATTTCTGCCGTTTCTGAACAAAATAACTTCGACTTGATTCTACAAACGGCAAAAACACCAGAAGAAGAGCTAGAAAAATGCGCGAAAAAGATCCAAGAAAAAATGATCCGAGGAATTATTATTTTAAGCTCTACGATGGATGAAACACTTCTTTTTGAATTGGATCAATACAATATTCCTATTGTGGTAATCGGAAAAGTCGGAAACGACTACACGAACATCTACTCAGTGGACACGGATAATTTCCAGGATAGTTACGATTTGGTGGAAACACTGATCAAGAATGGACACCGTCATATCGGCTGTCTCCATGCTCCGACAGAAGTTTATGTATCCAATGATCGTCTCAATGGTTACCGTCAATGCTTATTTGATCACCACCTAGATATCCGTAATGAATGGATTATAGACGGCGGCTTTCGCTTAGAAGATAGCATGGCAGCAATGAATGATTTAATGAAGCTACGAGAAAGACCAACTGCGATTTTTTCTACCGATGCATTAAAATCATTGAGTATTTACAAAGTGGCAGAACAATCTGGAAAGCAGATACCTGATGATCTTTCGATCGCAGGATTCAGTGATCCCTTATTGTCCTCCCTATTTTCGCCACAGTTGACTCGGATAGACATTCCGACAAATCAGTTAGGAATCAAAGCCACAGAACTTTTATTCCAACTAATCCACCACCAATACCCTGAAGAAAAAAGAATCATTCTTTCAACCGAGATTACTCTCACAGATTCGATCCAACAACAAGAAATGTAGAACAGAATTATAAAAGAACAGAAACACTGAGGATAAGTCAGTTACTCTGTTCTTTTTTCAATCACTCATCCCTCGTTACCCCCTCCCGGTATTTTAGCGAATTTTTCTTATTTTCCATCTGTTTTAGATAGCTGTGGATAACTATAATGTTTGTGTTAAACTATTTTTTCCACAGGGAAGAAAAAACTATTTTTAACCACGTTGTGTATAAGTTTTTATAGTTCGTTTTTTTAAACACATTTACCCTTATTTCAATCCATGTTATTTGGGGATACTTATCTCTAAAACATAAATAGAATAACAGACATGTCTACTGGTTTTGTTTTATTCGAGGAATTATTCAATAATAGCTAGCAAAATATTAAAAATAACCGCTCTATCTTCCCATCAATTTATTTTGCATTCAAAAAATGATCTATCTTTACTTTTGTTGATTGACTTCTCTTGGAAGATGATCGTTCCGATACCTTAATTGGATACGAACCGATGTTGTTAAGATCCTTTCCCACTTTTCTTCTAGTTAGACAAATTATTTTAGACAAACCAAAAAAGAGGTTGTGACAATAATTTGTCACAACCTCTTTTTTAAAATATCTATTTTGTTTGATTGTTCATTGCGTCTTCTGCAGCCATTTGCGCTTCAATATCTGAAATACTGTAGACATTTTCGCTTGCTACACCGACTTCTTTTGGTTCCATGTCACGGTAACGTTGCATACCAGTACCAGCTGGGATGATCTTACCTATAATAACATTTTCTTTCAAACCAAGAAGAGGATCTTTCTTACCGCGGATCGCAGCATCCGTCAAGACACGAGTTGTTTCTTGGAATGATGCAGCAGATAAGAAACTATTTGTTTCTAATGATGCTTTTGTGATACCTAGTAAGACAGGTCGAGAAGTTGCAGGAACGCCTCCTGAGACTAGCGTATTGTAGTTTTGATCTTTAAAGTCTGCGATGTCTAATAATGTACCTGGTAAGATATCTGTATCACCTGGATCCATTACACGAACTTTACGCAGCATTTGACGAACCATTACTTCGATATGCTTGTCGCCGATTTCTACCCCTTGCATACGGTAAACACGTTGTACTTCACGAAGCAAGTAGTTTTCAACAGATAATACATCGCGAACTTGCAACAATTGTTTTGGATCGATTGATCCTTCTGTCAATGGTGCACCACGGTGGATCATATCGCCTTCTGCTACTTTCATACGTGCTGTATAAGGAACAGTATACGTACGTGTATCTGTTTTTCCTTTGATTGTTACTTCTTTGGTACGTGTTGCAGGATCTTCTGAGATATCGATGACATCCCCTGTTACTTCTGTGATCACTGCTTGCCCTTTCGGATTACGTGCTTCAAAGATTTCTTGGACACGAGGAAGACCTTGAGTGATATCGTCTCCGGCAACCCCACCTGTATGGAATGTACGCATCGTCAACTGAGTACCAGGTTCACCGATTGATTGAGCGGCGATCGTACCAACTGCTTCTCCGACTTCAACGTCAGAGCCAGTTGCAAGGTTGCGTCCGTAACAATGTTTACAGACACCATGTTTTGTATTACATGTGAAGACAGAACGGATTGTCACTGTTTCGACACCTGCATCAACGATTTGTTTTGCGATGTCTTCGGAAATCAATTGGTTTCCTGCAATGATCAATTCATTTGTTTCAGGATGACGTACTTCTTTACGAGTGTAACGTCCCACTAAACGATCTTCTAATGATTCGATGATTTCATTTCCCTCGCGGATGGCTTGGATTTCAAGACCTCGGTCAGTACCGCAATCTTCTTCACGGATGATTACATCTTGGGCCACGTCAACCAGACGACGAGTCAAGTAACCTGAATCGGCAGTCTTCAAGGCTGTATCGGTCATCCCTTTACGAGCCCCGTGAGTTGAGATAAACATTTCCAAGACGGATAGTCCTTCACGGAAGTTCGAAATGATTGGCAATTCCATGATTCGACCATTAGGAGCGGCCATCAAACCACGCATTCCGGCAAGCTGTGTAAAGTTGGAAATGTTACCACGAGCTCCAGAATCAGACATCATGAAGATTGGATTTTTCGCTTCCAAACCTTCCATCAGTTTTTGTTGGATGCTGTCTTTTGCAGCATTCCAAACAGCAATGACACGTTCATAACGTTCGTCATCTGTGATCAGACCACGACGGAATTGTTTTGTAATAGTTTCAACTTGTTTATGGGCATTTTCAATGATTTCTTGTTTTTCATTCAGTACACTGATGTCAGCGATCCCTACTGTGATACCGGCATGTGTCGAATGTTTGTACCCTAAGTCTTTCATACGGTCAAGCATCTTAGAAGTTTCTGTTACTTTGAATCGTTTGAAGACTTCTGCGATGATGTTTCCTAAGTTTTTCTTCTTGAACGGTAATACTAATTCTTGCTCTTTGATATGTGCAGGAATATCAGTACCAGCTTCAACAAAGTATTTGTCCGGTGTTTGGACGGTCAAGTTGAAGTCTGTTGGTTCATTCAGATAAGGGAATTCAGGAGGCATGATCTCGTTGAAGATGATCTTACCAACTGTTGTGATCATCGTACGTTCTTTTTGCCATTCAGTAAATGGTTTTTCACCTAATGAGTTAGGGTTCACACCGATACGTGAATGTAAATGAACATATCCGTTGCGCCATGCGATAACGGCTTCGTTTTGATCTCTGAAGACCATTCCTTCGCCTTCGCGTCCTTCTTCTTCCATTGTCAAGTAGTAGTTACCTAGAACCATATCTTGAGAAGGAGTAACAACTGGTTTACCATCTTTAGGGTTCAAGATGTTTTGAGCAGCTAACATCAACATACGTGCTTCTGCTTGTGCTTCTTCATTCAATGGAACGTGGACAGCCATTTGGTCTCCATCGAAATCGGCATTATAAGCTTCACATACAAGTGGATGCAAACGGATTGCGCGTCCTTGTACTAAAACTGGTTCGAATGCTTGGATACCAAGTCGGTGAAGCGTAGGTGCCCGGTTCAGCAATACTGGGTGTTCCTTGATTACGTCTTCTAAAACATCCCATACTTCGTCTTCTTGACGTTCGATTTTACGTTTCGCATTTTTGATGTTTGAAGCTAGTTCGCGTTGAACAAGCTCACGCATCACGAATGGTTTGAATAATTCAATGGCCATTTCTTTTGGAAGTCCACATTGGTACATCTTCAAGAAAGGTCCAACAACGATAACGGAACGACCTGAGTAGTCGACACGTTTACCTAGCAAGTTTTGACGGAAACGACCTTGTTTCCCTTTCAACATATGAGAAAGAGATTTCAATGGGCGGTTACCTGGTCCAGTAACTGGACGTCCGCGACGACCGTTATCGATCAATGCATCTACTGCTTCTTGCAGCATACGTTTTTCATTTTGAACGATGATTCCAGGTGCATTCAAGTCTAACAAACGTTTCAAACGGTTATTACGGTTGATTACACGACGGTAAAGATCATTCAAGTCACTTGTTGCAAAACGTCCACCTTCTAATTGAACCATTGGGCGTAAATCTGGTGGAATAACAGGGATAACGTCCATAACCATCCAGCTTGGTTGATTTCCTGAAGCGCGGAATGCTTCTAAAATATCCAAACGGCGGATTGCACGTGTACGTTTTTGTCCTTGTGCAGATTTCAATTCTTCTTTCAATTCGGCTGCTTCTGCATCTAGATCAACATTATCAAGTAATTGTTTAATCGCTTCTGCACCCATAGCAGCTTGGAATTCTTGTCCATATTGTTCACGTTTTTCGCGATATTCGCGTTCTGTCAACAATTGTTTTTTCTCTAAATTCGTATTTCCTGGTTCGATGACTACATATGAAGCAAAATAAATGATTTCTTCCAAAGCGCGTGGGCTCATGTCTAATACAAGACCCATACGTGAAGGAATCCCTTTAAAGTACCAGATATGTGAAACAGGAGCTGCTAATTCAATATGTCCCATGCGTTCACGGCGAACTTTCGAACGAGTAACTTCCACTCCGCATCGATCACAAACGATTCCTTTATAACGGATACGTTTGTATTTTCCGCAGGCACATTCCCAGTCTTTTGTAGGACCAAAAATCCGCTCACAGAACAACCCTTCGCGTTCAGGTTTTAAGGTACGATAGTTAATCGTCTCAGGTTTTTTTACTTCACCGTAAGACCAGCTTCTGATTTTTTCGGGAGAAGCCAAACCTATTTGCATACTTTCGAATTTATTTACATCGATCAAAAGGGGTTCCCTCCATTTCATTTAATGGCAAACCGCAAGACGGCTGATCTTCGACCGCCTTGCAGCTCATAGACCGGATTAGTCTAAATTATCTTCTGCGGTTTCAAAGTTTTGGATGACATCGTCTTTTTCATCTTCCACTTGTTCAGCAGCTTTCTTTTCTAATTCTTTGGCAGTTTGCTGTTCGGCAAATTTTGTCAAAGCATCAACAGTGATCAAATCGTCGTCTTCATCGTCCATGTCGCGAAGTTCGATCTCTGTTTCTTCGATATCCAAGACACGCATGTCCAGACCTAGTGATTGCAATTCTTTCACCAATACGCGGAATGATTCCGGTACACCTGGTTTTGGAATTGGTTCACCCTTGACGATTGCTTCGTATGTTTTCACACGTCCGACTACGTCATCTGATTTGTATGTCAAGATTTCTTGTAAAGTATAAGCCGCACCGTAAGCTTCCAGTGCCCATACTTCCATTTCACCAAAACGTTGTCCACCAAATTGAGCTTTACCTCCCAATGGTTGTTGTGTAACCAATGAGTAAGGTCCGATTGAACGTGCATGCAATTTGTCATCGACCATGTGAGCAAGTTTGATCATGTACATCACACCGACAGACACACGTCCATCAAATGGTTCACCTGTACGTCCGTCGTACAGAACAGTTTTCGCATCGCTGGCCATACCGGCTTCACGAACTGTTTCCCATACGTCTTCATCACTTGCACCATCAAATACTGGCGTTGCTACGTGGATACCTAACTGACGTGCAGCCATACCCAAGTGTAATTCCAATACTTGCCCGATGTTCATACGTGAAGGCACCCCTAAAGGATTCAGCATGATATCGATTGGTGTTCCATCAGGTAGGAATGGCATATCTTCTTCCGGCATAATACGGGATACAACCCCTTTATTTCCGTGACGACCGGCCATTTTATCCCCTTCATGGATTTTACGTTTTTGAACGATATAAACACGAACTAACATGTTTACGCCTGGTGACAATTCATCTCCAGCTTCACGAGTAAAGATTTTCACATCGTGAACGATACCGCCGCCGCCATGTGGTACACGTAATGATGTATCGCGGACTTCACGAGCTTTTTCGCCAAAGATCGCATGCAATAGACGTTCTTCTGCAGATAATTCTGTTACCCCTTTTGGCGTGACTTTCCCTACAAGCAAATCGCCATCTTGGACTTCTGCACCAATACGGATGATACCCATTTCGTCTAAATCTTTTAATGCGTCTTCCCCGACATTAGGGATTTCGCGTGTGATTTCTTCAGGTCCTAATTTTGTATCGCGGGCTTCTGATTCATATTCTTCAATATGGATAGAAGTGTATACGTCATCTTTTACCAAACGACGGCTCATGATGATCGCATCTTCATAGTTGTACCCTTCCCAAGTCATGAAACCAACTAAAACGTTTTGGCCTAGAGCCATTTCGCCTTGTTCCATAGATGGTCCGTCTGCCAGAGTATCCCCTTTTTCGACTTTCTCACCCAAATGAACGATTGGACGTTGGTTGTAGCTTGTTCCGGAGTTTGAACGACGGAATTTTGTTACATCGTATTTATCTAATGCACCGTTGTCGCGGCGTACGCGGATTTCAGAAGCATCAACGTATTCAACGACACCGTCATGTTTACATAACAAAGCAGCTCCTGAGTCATGCGCTGATTTGTATTCCATACCAGTACCAACCCATGGTGCTTGAGGATTGATCAACGGCACTGCTTGACGCTGCATGTTGGCACCCATCAAGGCACGGTTGGAGTCATCGTTTTCCAAGAAAGGAATACATGCTGTCGCAACGGCAACTACTTGTTTAGGTGATACGTCCATGTAGTCTACTTTATCAATAGATACTTCTAAGTTTTCACTTTGAGCACGAGCCATAACAACGTCTTGAGCAAATGTTCCATCTTCATTCAATGGGCTGTTTGCTTGGGCTACGATGTAATGGTCTTCGATATCAGCTGTCAAGTAGTCGATTTGGTCAGTAACACGACCTGTTTCACGGTCTACACGACGATAAGGTGTTTCGATAAATCCGAATTTATTTACTTTCGCATAACTGGACAAACTATTGATCAACCCGATGTTTGGGCCTTCAGGAGTTTCGATCGGACACATACGGCCATAGTGGGAGTAGTGAACGTCACGAACTTCATAACCGGCGCGGTCACGAGTCAATCCGCCAGGTCCTAAGGCTGAAAGACGACGTTTGTGTGTCAATTCGCCAAGAGGGTTTGTTTGATCCATGAACTGTGACAACTGAGAAGAACCAAAGAATTCTTTGATACTTGCCACAACTGGACGGATATTGATCAATTGTTGAGGTGTCAATGTTTCAGTATCTTGGATCGACATTCTTTCACGAACCACACGTTCCATACGTGCTAGCCCGATACGGAATTGGTTTTGTAAAAGTTCACCGACTGAACGGATACGACGATTTCCTAAGTGGTCGATATCATCGACATTGCCGATACCTTCCATCAAGTTCAAGAAATAGCTCATTGAAGCAATGATGTCGGCTGGACGAACCGTTTTTACAGCTGCTTCTGGATAGCCGTTTCCGATCACGTTTACTTCACGTTCAGGGTCTCTTGGTGAAAATACTTTGATGACTTGGACAGTCATTGGATCTGTGACCACACCGTCTTCTGATGGATAGTAAGTCACTGAATTTAGGCCATTATCAATGAAAGGAGCTAGTGTTTCCATGACTTGGTGAGTCAGAACTGTTCCTTTTTCAACGATGATCTCGCCTGTTTCTGGATCAACTAATGTTTCAGCTAATGTCAGATTCAATAGACGTGTTTTCAAATCTAATTTTTTGTTTACTTTGTAACGACCAACGTTTGCTAAGTCGTAACGTTTTGGATCGAAGAAACGAGCATTCAGCAAGTTACGTGAGCTGTCTGCTGTTTTTGGTTCGCCTGGACGCAAACGTTCGTAAACGTCTTTCAAACCTTCTTCTGTTCTTGAGTCGCTTGCGTTTTTATGCAAGTCTTTTTCGACTGTATTGCGTAATGTTTCGCTGTCGCCGAAGATTTCAAAGATCGTATCATCGGAACCAAATCCTAACGCACGAACTAATACGGTTAAAGGAATCTTACGTGTACGGTCGATACGTACATAAGAGATGTCTTTTGCATCAGTTTCCATTTCTAGCCAAGCTCCACGGTTAGGGATAACAGTAGAACCGAATCCTTCTTTTCCGTTTTTGTCGACTTTTCCATGGAAATAGACACCTGGTGAACGGACTAACTGAGAAACGATTACTCGCTCTGCCCCGTTGATGATGAATGTTCCTTGTTCTGTCATTAATGGGAAATCACCGAAGAATACTTCTTGTGCTTTGATTTCGCCAGTCTCGCGGTTTGTCAAACGCAATGTTACATGTAATGGTGCAGAGTAGTTTGCATCATGCGCACGAGCTTCTGCTACTGTATACTTTGGTTCTTTCAATTCATAATCTACAAATTCCAAAGATAGATTGCCATTGAAGTCATCGATTGGCAAAATGTCTTCAAACATTTCTCTAAGTCCCTCATCTAAGAACCATTGGTAAGAGTCTGTTTGAATTTCGATCAAATTTGGTAATTCCAACACTTCACTGATTCTTGCGAAACTTCTACGTTCGCGATGTTTTCCGTATTTTACTACGTGTCCAGCCAAGCTCTTCACCCCTCTAAAATGTCATTCAAAAAGACTACCCGATCAATTGTTACAATAATATTTCAAATATTATTTTTAGGTAACAACAGACATTTTTTGCGGCTTTTAGGCAAAAAAAAACCAAAAATAGAACATTCTCTTGAAACCTTACTTCGTGAGCTTCTACTTTTGTTTCCTTATATTAAAGCCGAAACGGACAATATTTCGTTTCTGCCTTTTCTTCATCAGATAGTTTTTGCAACTTCATATACTACACTTATTTTCTATAAAAGTCAACACTTCCTGGCGTTTCTTCTGCTTTTTCGCAACATTTTCTTAATGTTTTCAATTTTATGTTTTCAATTATCTGACAATTCTTAATTGACAGACCTTTTTATCTCGGTTATACTTTAGAAAATTCATTTTGTGGAGGAACTTCTATGCGAACCAACATCAACCAAATCGCACCAACACAACTGAATAACTTTTACTTTAGCTACTTTAGATAGGTTTGTATTCATCATGATGGATACAAACGTTAAACGACAGTTTGTATCTATGATGGCTAAAGAACTTTGTATTGCAGCAAAAAGCCACGTAGACAAAATGCTAAGTGGCTGAGCAGTGAAAATACAAAGTAAAAGTATCAAGCATTCTACTTTTTCAATTTATTTTCCGACTTTTCAATCCATTTGGACATTTTGTCTGAATGGATTTTTTGTTTCCCAAAATTAAGGAGGAAAAAGAAATGAAAAAAAATATAATCATCGGATTAGGCGCTGCCCTGCTACTAGCTTTAGGAGGTTGCGCACAAAAAGACAATTCCGCAGAGGCATCAGATGGACAAAAAACAATTGGCGTATTGCAACTTGTACAACATAACTCGTTAGATGCTGCCTATAAAGGATTCAAAGAAGGATTAGCAGAAGAAGGGTATAAAGAAGGCGATAATCTAACAATCGATTATCAAAATGCCCAAAACAATCAAGACAACCTGAAAAGTATGAGTGAGAAACTCGTCAAAGAAGATCCTGATTTGCTACTTGGAATCGCCACTCCAGCAGCACAATCTTTATTAAATGAAACAACCACTATCCCGATGACTGTCACAGCGGTCACAGACTTGGAACAAGCCCATTTAGTCACATCCAATGAAAAACCTGGCGGCAATGTGACTGGCACGACAGATATGGTGCCAATCGAAAAACAAATCGGCTTACTGTTAAATATCGTGCCAGACGCCAAAACAATCGGCATCATGTATAACAACGGTGAAGCAAACTCTAAGATCCAAGCTGATTTGGCAGAAAAAGAATTGAAAAAAGCGGGCGTCAAAGTCAAAGTACTGACAGCAAATTCCACAAATGATGTCCAACAAGTGACGAAAAGTCTAGCTAAAGATGTAGATGGAATCTATATTCCTACTGATAACACGTTCGCAAGTGCGGCAAGTGTTGTCGGTGAAGTCGCAAAAGAAACAAAAACACCTGTCGTTGCTGGCGCAGTTGATCAAGTCAAAGACGGCGGTCTAGCAACAGTAGGAATCGACTACGAAAGCTTGGGCAAACAAACAGGGATCATGGCAGCAAAAATCTTAGACGGCAAGAATCCAAGTGAACTTCCTGTCGAAACAGCGAATGATTTGGAACTGTATGTCAATAAAGACATGGCCAAAGCATTAGGCATCAATCCAGACAGCATCAAAGAAGCTGAATAAAACACAGGAGGATTCTCATGACAAATTTGCTCTCTCTTTTCTTATCATCTGCATCGCAAGGGGTCTTATGGGCCCTACTTGCGATTGGTGTATACGTCACTTTCCGTATCTTGGACATTGCCGACTTGACTGCTGAAGGAAGCTTTCCTTTAGGTGCAGGGATCGCGGCAGTAAGTATTACAAATGGCTATCATCCATTGACAGCTTGTCTTCTAGGCTTTTTAGGGGGTGCGGCAGCAGGGCTTGTTTCCGGACTGCTTCACACAAAATTGAAAATTCCCGCCCTTCTTGCAGGGATCATCACCATGACTGGTTTATATTCTGTCACATCCCGTGTGATGGGTGCGCCGAACATCTCTTTATTGGGTCAGCCAACGATCTTTCATTGGGTCGAGTCATTCGGCATAACAAAAGACAACGCTGTACTGATCGTCGGTCTGCTTTTTGCTTTGATCGTTGTATGTTTACTTGTTTTGTTCTTACGTACAGAAACAGGACTTGCTATTCGTGCAACTGGCGATAATCTGGCAATGAGCGAAGCAAACGGGATCAACACAGATAATATGAAGATCATCGGTTATATGATTTCTAATGGATGCATTGCTCTTTCTGGCTCCTTGCTTGCGCAAAACAACGGCTTTGCTGATTTAAATTCTGGTATTGGAACGATCGTAATTGGACTTGCTTCTATTATCATCGCAGAAGTTTTGTTACGTAACCAGCCACTATTTCTCCGTCTCTTGACTGTCGTTTTAGGTGCGGTCATTTATCGTTTTATTTTAGCGTTAGTCTTCGAACTGAATGTTGAACCAAGTGATTCGAAACTTGCTTCTGCTTTCGTGCTAGTGATCTGTCTTTCTTTCCCGCAGATCCAGCAAAAATTCCATTTACCTCAAAAAAAGAAAGGCGGTAGTGTCAAATGAATGACGTCTTAACATTGGAAAATCTCCATCATACCTTTGAAAAAGGAACGATCAACGAAAATCATGTCCTGAAAGGCATTAATCTTTCCTTAGATCCCGGCGACTTCGTGACGATCATCGGTGGAAATGGGGCTGGTAAATCTACTTTGCTGAACAGCATCGCCGGTACATTTTCTGTCGATCAGGGTCAAATTTTATTGAATGGAAAAAATATCACGAAAAAATCTGTTGTCGAACGTTCGAAATCCATCAGTCGCGTATTCCAAGATCCTAAACTAGGGACAGCCGTTCGTTTAACGGTAGAAGAAAATCTTGCTCTTGCTATGAAACGAGGAAAAAAACGCGGCTTCTTCCGTGGTGTCAAACCACAAGACCGAACATTTTTCAAAGACCAGCTGGTTCGGCTAAATTTGGGGTTGGAAAATCGTTTATCCTCAGAAATCGGTTTGCTGTCTGGAGGACAACGTCAAGCTATTACGTTATTGATGGCCACATTACAGCGTCCAGAACTGATCTTATTAGATGAACACACTGCAGCGCTTGACCCTGCTACTTCCAAAACGGTGATGGAATTGACAGAAAAGCTGATCACTGAGCAGAATCTCACTGCTTTTATGGTCACTCATGACATGGAAGACGCGATCCGCTATGGGAGTCGACTGATCATGCTGCATCAAGGAAGGATCGTCGTAGATATCCAGCAAGAGGAAAAACAGCAGCTCACAGTGCCCCAATTATTAGCGTTGTTCAAACAAAACAGCGGCACGGCATTAAAAGACGATCAAGTACTTTTATCTTCATAATCAGAAAGAGGATGGGACAAAAAATGAACGCCCACCCTCTTCTTTTTTCTCTTTCCTTCTTTCGTTTTTGCTTTATGTATCAACCGTTGTTTCTTCGAAAACTATTTTGTTCTCTCCTTCTTCCTGATAGAATGGATGGGAAAGGAGCTTGATGCCATGACAACGAAAGACAAGGTACTTCAATTATTGAAAAAGACACCAGATTTTCTTTCCGGAGAAAAGTTGGCACAGCAACTGGAAGTTTCCCGGACAAGTATTTGGAAAGCCATCAAAGAATTGGAAAAGGCAGGCTATCGTTTTGAGCACGGGCCTACAGGGTATCGTTACCTGCCCTCTGACGTACTAGATGCAAAAGAAATCCAGCAAGAGCTACGGTCGTTTATTCCTGATTTGAAAGTACAAACGATGTTGACTTCTGAATCTACGATGAAAGATGCCAAACTGGCAGCAGCTCAAGGAGATTCTGTTTCGAAGTTATTTGTTGCTGATACACAAGAACAAGCTCGTGGACGTTTTGGACGGCCTTTTTTTGCTGAACCTGGACGAGGAATCTACATGAGTCTCTTGCTCCATCCAGACAAACGGTTTGATGAATTGCCTCAATATACGATCATCGCAGCCAGTGCCTGTGTGAAAGCCATTGAATCTGTAACCGGTCGTTCTGCTTCGATCAAATGGGTCAATGATATCTACATGGATGGAAAAAAAGTCTGTGGGATTTTATCTGAAGCAGTCAGTGATATGGAAAGCGGCAGGATCAGTCATATCATCATTGGGATCGGGCTTAATTTTTCTGTTCCTCAAAATCATTTTCCAGCTGATCTCCAAGAAAAAGCCATCTCTGTCTTTCCCGACGGACAAGCTAGTGTCACAAGGAATCAGCTAATCAGCAAAATCTGGCAAGAATTGTTCACTTATCTTTCTCACCCAGAAAAAGCGTTGGACTTCTATAAAGAAAAATCATTCGTATTGGGAAAAACCGTGTCGTTCAATCAAAAAGGAACGACTTATGTCGGTCTTGCAAAAGAAATCGGTGATCATGGCGAACTGATCGTCCAAACAAATGAACAGAAGATGAGTTTGTCTTCTGGCGAAATCAGTCTCACATCTATCCGTACGCAATAATTATCAGATTTCACAAAAGGACACCTGATCTCATACAGTGTCCTTTTTTCTGAATTCTCTTCAAAAGACTCTCCTTATTCTATCAGCTGACAGTTTCTCTATCCTCTAGAAAAAGGTATTCTAAAAATATCTATAAAGCATGGTACACTTTCTTTAAATGAATCAATGCAAAAAACAAGAGAGTCATCAGTTTACACGATCAAAAGAGATAGCAGGCCGCTTCCTTTTTCAATCTTATAGATAGACCATGGGTAACGATAAAAACAAAAAAGAACTTGCGACTTATTTTGCCGTAAGTTCTTTTTTAGCTAGTGCCTTAATCTCTTAATCCCAACAAACGTCTCGCATAGATCACCTGACCAGAGTGCATAGCAGCATCATCAATAATAGAAACGAGACGCATTCCTCGTGTGACTGGTGGTGTCCAGTTCTCGTCAATTACTTCATCTAGCTCGGAAGGTTCCAGCCTTCTTAAGTAAGAAATAGCAAAATCAGCAGCTCCTCGCAAGTATCCTAGCAGATCTTCTATTTGATTAGCTTGGATCTGCTTTGCTTGTTCCAGACTATGCTTCCAATCTTGTTCGTTATCTGCTATCGTCATCGGAAACCGGCTTTCCCAGTCTTGACTATGCCAAATTGGAGAAGTTCCTGCTAAATCAGCAATCTGGAAATCTAATTCTCGAGCGGTATGCCAAGCCAGCCAAGTCATTGATTTGATCTGCGGGGCTCTATCTTCCACTGGAAAACGATTGGCCTCCTCAATAGAGACGCCTTCAAACAAACGTTCAAACCGATCGTATGCCCGATCCACACTCTCGCATAGCATATCTAAATAATCCATTTATTTTCCTCCTTTTTATTTATCCTACTTACTTTTTCCTAATTCTAGGATACCTACTTATATGTTACTACACACCCTTATTTTTTACACTTTAACAGTCACCATCATCAATAGTTTGGAGATTGAAAGAAAAAGATAGTGTCGAACTATCAATTGAACAAGAAGCAACAATATGAACGTTTCATTAATATTCTTTAAATAAACAATGATTTTTCAAACGAACAGTTTAAGACTAGGAGAAAAAGAGTATAATAGGAAAATGTTTGAAAGGAAAGGAAGGGGAAAAATGAAAAAAAGGGCAAGTTTACTAGTCCTAGTTGCTTTGTTGTTCAATATCTTTTCGTATGGTGTGGCCGTTTCAGCGGAAACATACATTCCTAAAGACCCTGGGAATATTTATAATGATCTAACTGGTAACTATGGCTTGTTAGGAATTGCTAGTCAATTCCACGTATTTGCTAAAAATAAGACAACTGTGAATGCACATACAGACGGAAATATAGCAACACATGAACTTGATGCAAAAAATAATTTTGGTACAGAGCTTCATGAAGGTTTATTGAACCAAGAAATAAATTATATACAAAAAACTGATTCTTTCGCTAATTCTTCAGGCATACCTACAGGTAGCACAAGAATGAATAAATTTGTCGTTGGCAGTAACGTGGATGTAGCACTTCAAGATGGTCATCCTACAGTCAATGGATCCAGGCTTGATCACTTAACTCCAGATGATTTTTATAAAGATCACTCCAGCTAAAACATATACTGCTGCAGATTTTCCAGACATGAACAATCGGACAATCGATTTAACTGATTTATCAGATACCGGGTTTTTATTGGTAAATATCGATGCAGAAGTGTTAACGATGAATACGCCACTTCAAATCATTAATCCAAATGATCAAGTAGTTGTATTTAATGTCATCAACAGTTCTTCTGCATTGAACGTACAGTCACCAATCAAATACAATGATCGTTCAAATCATGAAACAGAAGATTTTTCGGATGCGAATATCTCTTGGAATTTTGGAAATGAGATGACTGATTTGACAATCAGTGCTCCTTTTCAAGGAACAATCCTTGCGCCTAATGCTACTATCCGCATTACTCAAAACCAAGACGGAACGATTATAGGAACAAATGTGATTTTAGATGCAGCTACCAATCGTTGGGATCCTAACGAAATATTTATCAGCGACAATGGTACAGATACGACAGACACAAGCGACAGTACAGATACATCTACCACAAGTGATAGCTCAGATTCATCAACTTCAAGCGACAGTACAGATACTACCTCTACCACAAGTGATAGCACGGATACATCAGCTTCAAGCGACAGTACAGATACTACCTCTACCACAAGTGATAGCACGGACACATCAGCTTCAAGTGACAGTACAGATACTACCTCTACCACAAGTGACAGCACGGACACGTCAGCTTCAAGCGACAGTACAGATACTACCTCTACCACAAGTGATAGCACGGACACATCAGCTTCAAGTGACAGTACAGATACTACCTCTACCACAAGTGACAGCACGGACACGTCAGCTTCAAGCGACAGTACAGATACTACCTCTACCACAAGTGATAGCACGGACACATCAGCTTCAAGTGACAGTACAGATACTACCTCTACCACAAGTGATAGCACGGACACGTCAGCTTCAAGCGACAGTACGGATACATCTACCACAACAAGTGATAGCACGGACACGTCAGCTTCAAGTGACAGTACAGATACTACCTCTACCACAAGTGATAGCTCAGATTCATCTACCACTACAAGTGATAGCACGGACACGTCAGCTTCAAGTGACAGTACAGATACATCCTCTACCACAAGTGATAGCTCAGATTCATCAACTTCAAGCGATAGTACAGACACGTCGTCTACCACAAGCGATACACGTCATGCAAGTGTCTCCTTCTCAAAAACAAGTTCGGATAACAGGACGAACTTTAACTTAACTAATAAAACAAGCAATGACAATGGAAACAAATCAAAAAGAGCACTTCCTAAAACTGGAAGTCAATCGAATAATTGGATAACACTCGCAGGCGTTATATTACTTGTAATCGGTTTAAGAATCACTTTTATGAGTTATAAGAAATCGAAAAGGTAAAAAAATATTCAAGATAAAAAAGAGCAACGTCGCTAACGGACGTTGCTCTTTATTTTTGCTTTTTATCATAAATACAAGAACTACAATTCAATTTGTCAAAAAACACGTAGATTTCCTTCTGAGAAATTTATTTACGTATCGAACCTTTCCCTATTCAGTCTTTGCGATCCAAAATCAGTTGGGTAAGGGAAAAGAGATTCTCTTTTGTTCGAAGAGAGGTGGCAGGTAATTTCTTTATTTCCTTCAAAGCCTTTTCTGTGTAAGAGGCCGCTAACTTCCTAGCTTCTTCCACGCCTCCTGTATGTTCAACGATTTTGCGTACGGCGTCGACATCTTCTTCTGTCATTGCCGCTTTCTTCTCTAAATAAGGTAGTAGCTTTGGTTTGTTTTTTTGCAAAGAGTAGATCAACGGTAAAGAATAGACCCCTTGACGCATGTCTTCTAGTACAGGTTTGCCGATTTCCTGGCTCTCTTTTGTATAATCTAAAATATCATCGATAATCTGAAAGGCCATCCCGATAGAAAGTCCGATATCTCCTGCTTTTTTTGCGAAGCGCTCGCTTGTTCCACTTTCAAAAGCGCCAACAGAACAACTTAATTGGAACAGTTCAGCTGTCTTACCTGAAATATTTTCCAAATATTCTTTTACAGAAAGTTCATAATTATAGCGATCATCCATCTGCCCTAATTCGCCATTCAATACTTTTTCCATACTGCGAGAATTCAATTGGAGACTTTTCAAGGAAGTGGAGTAATCAGACAATAGTTTAAAACAGCAGACAAATAAATAGTCTCCTGCATAGACAGAAACGACATTACCAAACTGACTACGGATATTAGGCTGACCACGTCGCAGATCCGCTTCATCAACGATATCATCATGGATCAGTGTGGCCGTATGGAGCATTTCGATAGAAGCTGCCAAAGCGATGGCTTTGTCTCGATCTTGCTCTGGTCCAAATTGTGAGAACAATAGCTGATAGGCAGGACGCAACAGCTTTCCGCCGGCATGGATCGTTTCTTTGATTGCTTGTTCGACAGGTTTGTTTTTCAGGCGGACAGTTTCTTCCATCCGTTTTAGTGTTTCTGTCAATTCTTTACTTAAAGCAGGATAGTTTTCCCACATTGGATGTAGCTTCATAAAAAAACTCCTTGTGTGACGATTATTTTTTGGTAAACATTGGGCTCCATTTTTGTTTGGTTCCCTGCTCATAATCTTTTTGGAATCGTTGAAGTGTCTGCACATGTCGTAAAAGATAATTCGCTGCGATCCCGATTGCAATCCCTGATAAAATCCCTAAAACTGAAAGGACTGGCAAGTACAACATGACTGTCCATGATTGTGCAATGAAAGAAGCCATCAAAAGCTGTCCGACATTATGCATGAAACCGCCGGCCGCACTAATTCCGATGATACTGACACGTTTTGGTCCTAATTGCTTGACCAATAACATTCCAAAATAACTAAGCAAAGCACCACTCATACTATAAAGGAATGTGGAAATCGTTCCGCCTAGCAAAGTAGTCAGGAATAGTCGTAGCCAAAGTAGTAAGAAGCTGTCTCGTTTTTTCATGGTAAAAATGGCAACGATCGTGATTAGATTGGCTAAGCCTAGTTTTGCACCAGGCGCAAAAGAAAAAGGATAAGGGATCATATTTTCCAATAAACCAATGATCACTCCTTGTGCAACAAGTAGCGAAATATAAATCATTTTTTGTAATTTACTCATGGTGTGTGAAGGTCTAATAAATCAGACTGTCTTCGTCACCTCCATCTGTTGAACGGACTTCGATCACTAATTTATGTGGCAAACAGACGATGGTTTCGCCATTTTTCGTTGCCCAGCCTCGACGTACGCAGATCTGGTCATCGCAATCTGCTTCTTTTATCCGTACTCGATCGCCATCTATCTCGATCAAGTTATAATCTCCGTGTTCATCTTTGTAAGTATATGTGTTGCTCTCTTCTCCAGCCATCAAAGGGAATGTTTTGATTTCTGTGCCATCCACACGCAGTACCGCTTCTTTTTCTGCTGTTGCGGTGTTTTGCTGAAGACCAAAAATCATGACTGGTAAAAAAGAAAGAACAGTCAAAAGCAAAATAATAAAAACATCCCAAGGTTTGAGCAGACTTTTTTCAGCAAATTCTTTAAGGCTCATTTTTGTTCTCCTTTTTCCAGATTAACTCACCCAATTTTAGCATAAAAACAAGAGGTTGTGACACCTGTGTCTTGCTTTGAGTAATAAGAACGAAGAATAGAAAACAGCTTTCCATGTTTTCTAATTCTTTGGGCTTATTACCGAGAAGCAGCAGGTGGAACACCGTTTATAACAAGAGGTTGTGACAGAAGTGGGCAACTTCAAGAAATAAGAAGGAATTTACGAAAATTACTTTTCAAGTTTTTGTGAAATTTCGGCTTATTTTTCGAAGAAGCTACTTCTGGAACACCGTTTATAACAAGAGGTTGTAACAGAGGTTGTGACACCTGTGTCTTGCTCATGGAGGCTTATCTCGGGCATCTTATTCCTTTAATTTTACATAAAAAGGAGGCTGCGACGGTTTGTCTCAGCCCCTTTCTATTGAAATCTTGCATTCAAATAACGTTCTTTATCTATTTATTTCTTGCCGTACTGGGAACTTGGTCTACCGTACCACCAATTACCTAGTGTACGTTGTAGCCATGGAATTACCCAGCGATCCAACCCAATCGCACGTCCGGAACCGTTCATCAATGCGAAAGCAACAAAAATGAACCAAATGTTTACCCAGTAAAACATGCCTGATAAGCAGAACGTGATCACCAATACAATCGTTGTCGCACTGCATAGCCATGTGAATAATCCAGCAATCAATGCTAATGCCAAGGCAATTTCAAAGAATACCATGAATTTTTGGAAGAACATTGCTACATCATTGTTTGGCATGATCACTTGCATGATCTTTGTGAACCAGTCTGGTGACTTCTCAATCACAGCCATTGGTTCTTCACCGTATGCATAACTCAAACCAAAATGTGCAGCTTGAGTCGCTGCTTCTCCGGCACTTGCCCCTGCTCCGCTGGCAGCTGTGGTTGCATCACCAGCAGCAGAAGCACCACTGGCAACATCTGTTACATTGTATTCCCATGTCCAAGGGAACACACTGTTTCCAGTGAACCATGATCCTTCACCAAACCAAGTACTTGGTTTGAACACTTCACCATTCCCAATGATTTTTTTGGAAGCTTCAACGAACCAAACTAAACCATAGAAAATACGAAGTGGCACACTCCATAAGACATTGCCGTAACGAGAAGAATGTCCTCGAGTCACGTTGCGATCATCTTTGATATGGAAAAACTCATGCATTAAATATTGGAACATATAATAACCAGAACGAATATCAAAGAAGTATTTCAAATTCACGATATGTTTCATTACGATAGCTAAAAATCCGCTTAAATGGATCTTATCAAATAGGTTAGCTACCCCCCATTTGGCACCAATAGAAACCATAAATCCTTGATAGTTTCCTTTAAATTTATGCTTTTCTCCGCCTTTGATCGAAGCCACGATATTCGCTGCGGCTGTGTGTCCTGTTTGTTCAGCAGCTTGAACGATCTGCGGTGTCGGTGTTCCTGGGAATTCTTCATAAAAGACTAAATCACCAATGATATAGATGTTTTTATCTTCGTAGCCTTTTGCCTGCATATATTCATTGGCGATCAACCGCTGTCCGCGTGCTGATTCTAATCCAAAGTCAGCAGCGTCAGAAGTTCCTTTGACACCAGCTGTCCAAATCAGTGTGTGAGTCGGAATGTTGCGTCCGTCTTTCAATTTGATATGATCAGCAGCCACTTCTACGATTGGTGCATTCAATAATAATTCCACGTTGTGCTTACGCAAATAGCGTTCAGCTTTTGCAGCATCATTTCGATCCAACATATTCAAGATCGTCGGCATTGCCTCTACGACCATCAGTGTGATTTCGTTTGGATCTAATTTATAATCTTTGGCTAGGCGATTTTTCCAGTCGATCAGTTCCCCAATCATTTCAATACCGGTAAATCCAGAACCACAGACAACGAAAGTCAGCATGGCTTTACGCAGTTCATCATCTGGTTCCAATGCAGCTTTTGCTACTGTCTTCTCAATATGTTCCCGAATCCTTACAGAATCTTCAAATGACCAAAGGGTGAATCCGTGTGCTTTGACACCAGGTGTACCAAAGTCATTCGGCTCTCCGCCCATTCCAAGGATCAGCTGATCAAAAGGATAGGAACCTAATTTGGTCTTGACGATTTTTCGTTCTTTATCGATACCGATTACAGTGTCTGTGACAAGTTGTACATTCTTTTGACGAGCAAACAAATGCTGCAGATCGTATTGGATTGCTTCTGGTTCTACACGTCCGCCAGCTACTTCATGCAACTCGGTCATCATAGTATGGTACGAATGACGATCGATCAGAGTAATTGCTACATCTTCTTTTTTCAGTTTCTTTGCCAAGTATTTTGTAGCTGAAACACCGGCATATCCTGCTCCTACAACGACAATATTTTGCTTTGCCATTGATCATCCGCTCCTTATAGACTATCTATATAATGAATATATGATAATTCTTTTAGTTTGATACTTATTACACAATCTCCATATATTATATAGATGTTCTGTTCTTTTGTCTAACTCCTTTTGGATTTTTTTCAAATTTTAAAATAAAGCGTTTTTTCACGAAATTTGCTGAAAGAAAACGTTTGAAATATTACATGGGTTATTTATCAAAAATAGTTGACTTATAGGCTAAAAAGATTAGAATGTATAATGAATCACAAAGAAAAATTGTGGACTAGAAATGGAATGGTGGGGTATTAAAATGAAGAAAAAACGTTTTGTAACTGGATTTGCCGTATTAGCATTTTCAGCTCTAGTGTTAGGCGCTTGCGGCGCAGATGACAACGGAAGCTCAAACTCTTCTTCTGAATCATCTACAGCACAATCTTCGACTGCAAAAAGCACAACAGAATCATCTGCAAAAGTTGTAGCTGGCGGAGATTTGCAAGACGGCACATATAAATTAGAAGAAAAAAATTATTCAAATGGTTACCGTGCAGTCTTTGAAATGGTTGTAAAAGACGGCAAAATCACTGAATCAAAATATGATAACGTCAATGAAAACGGCGAATCAAAAACAAAAGATGCAGAATACAACAAAAACATGGAAGCAAAATCTGGCACAAACCCAGAAAAATACATTCCTGAGTTGAATGACCAATTCTTAAAAGCACAAAGCGCAAGCGGTGTGGAAGTCGTAACTGGAGCTACTCACTCATCTGAAAGCTTCCAAAACTACGCACAACAATTGATCCAAGCTGCTCAAGCTGGTAACACAGATACAATCGAAATCGACAATGGTGCTGATTTGAAAGACGGCACTTACAAGCTTGAAGAAAAGAACTACTCTAACGGCTACCGTGTGCAATTCGAAATGACAGTTGCTGGCGGCAAAGTAACTGAATCAAACTTTGATTATATCGACAAAGACGGTAAATCAAAACAAGATGATACAGAATATAATGAAAATATGAAAGCAAAAAGCGGTACAGAACCAAAAACTTACATCCCTACTCTGAACGACGAATTCGTCAAAGCAATGGGCGAAGAAGATGGCTCACCTGCTAATGTAGAAGTTGTTACAGGTGCTACACACAGCTCACATTCATTCATCATGTACGCACAACAATTAGTGAATGCAGCTGAAAAAGGCGACACTCAAACAATCGAAGTAGATAATATCGTAACAGAAAAATAATCACATAATCATACTAATAAAAGTTGGAGGGTGGGACGATAGCCAGATTAGGCAGTCGTCTCACCTTTCAAAATGAAGAGAGGAAAAAGATGCGGAAAAAACTACTATTTTCCTTAATCACACTGGGCATCTCTTTTATGGTGCTAACTGGCTGCAGCAACTCAGCAAATAAAACAACCACTGAAAGTTCAGCAGCTACCAAGATATTGAAAGATCCATATTCTGATGAACAGTTCTTGTTAGGGACTTACGTTCGTATCCGTGTGTATGATGAAGGCAAAGAATCAGCATTGAAACCTGCCTTCGATCGAGTAAAAGAACTTGGTGATAAAATCACGATCAATCAAAAAGGTTCTGAGATCGATGAAGTGAATGAGCAAGCTGGGATCAAACCAGTAAAAGTTTCTGATGACGTCTACACGTTAGTCAAGCGGGCCTACGAATATAGCCAAGATTCTCAAGGCGGATTCGATATGGCGATTGGTGCAATCACACAATTATGGCGAATCGGTTTTGATGACGCCAGAAAACCTTCCCAAGAAGAAATCGATCAGGCATTGAAATTAGTGGATTATCATAAGATCGAACTAAATGACAAAGAAAAAACTGTTTATCTAAAAGAAAAAGGAATGATCATCGATTTAGGTGCAATCGCCAAAGGTTACATTACGGACGAAGTAGTGAAAGTCTTGAAAAAACAAGGAGTGACCACTGCCATCGTTGACTTGGGCGGTAATGTCTATGTCTTAGGCCACAGCCCAAGAGGCGAAAACCAAGACTGGACAGTCGGCATCCAAGATCCGAACATGGCTCGCGGATCTGTTTTAGGTTCTATTAAAGAACGGAACAAAACATTAGTTACCTCTGGAATTTACGAGCGTTATTTAGAAGTAGATGGCAAAAAATACCATCATTTGTTTGATCCAAAAACGGGTTATCCGTTCGACAATGATATCGCAAGTGTCACGATCATAACAGATAAATCAATTGATGGTGACGGGTTGTCTACAGCAGTCTTTTCAATGGGTGTGAAAAAAGGACTGGAATACGTCGAAAGCGAATTGAATAACGGGACGGAAGCGATCTTCGTGACAAAAGACGATAAAGTATATGTGACCGATCCAATCAAAGACACCTTCAAATTATCGGAGGACTCCCATTACACGATGGGTGACCGTTCTGAACTAAAATAAGGAGTACGAACCATGACACTAAAAATCTTTTTAGAAGTAGTTGAAATACGAACAAAGGTGGCTAGTGTATTTCCTTTTGCGGTAGGGGTATTATTCTCTATCGCTTTTTTTCATGAGATACATTGGCTAAACACTTTTTTATTTTTTATTGGAATGCTAGTTTTTGATTTAGCGACTACCGCTATCAATAATTACATGGATTATGAAAAGGCTCATTCTGAAGTATATAAGTATGAAGAAAATGTCATTGGCCGCAGAAATCTATCTCCTGTATTGATTCGAAACATGATTTTAGCTATGATTGCATTTGTTTTTGTTATCGGCGTTATTCTAACGATCAATACGGGTTGGCTTTTACTTTTGATGGGATTTATCTGTTGTTTTATTGGAGTATTCTATACATTCGGACCGATTCCTTTATCTCGAATGCCTTTAGGGGAAATTTTCAGTGGGGTGACTATGGGCCTTGGAATTTTTGCCATGGTCGTTTATGTCAATACATTCGGTTCAGATGTCTATGATCTGACAGTCAACTTTTCATCTGGACAATTTGCTTTGGTAGGAAATCTTTGGGCTATAGCAGCAATCGTATTAGCTTCCTTACCCTTGGTGTTTACGATTGCCAATATCATGTTGGCTAATAATTTGCGGGATCTTGACCGTGATATTGAAAATCATCGCTATACACTAGTTTTTTATATCGGACGTCCTGCGGGAACAGTCTTATTCCAGCTATTGATGTATGCTTGCTATTTCGTGATTTTAATGGGGTTGTTGAGCGGTATCTATGAATGGCCGATCTTGGTCACCTTCTTGACCTTGCCAATTGTGAAGAAGCATTTGGATCAATTCAAGCAAACGTTACCCCAGCCTATCAGTTTCAGCTATTCCATCAAAAATATGGTCTTATTCAATGCCAGTTATGTATTGGGGCTATTACTAACAATCATTATGCAAGCCATTTAACAGCATGAAGAGGTTGTGAAAAAACTGCCCTGCATCAAGTAATAAGAACAGCCAAATAAAAATAGCTCCTTATATTTTTCGTTTGGTTGGGCTTATTACCGCAGATGCAAGCTTTTGAACACCGTTTATCAGGAGGTTGTGAAAAAGTCGCTTAGTTTCGAGTATTAAGAAAAATTTTGTGAAAATGGCTTTCCACATTTTTGCATAAATTTGGCTTAATACCGAGAAACTGGCTTTTGAACACCGTTTATCAGAGGTTGTAAAATCAGTGTTTTGTCCTGAGTATTAGAGAAACAAATGGAAAAATAGTTCCTCATATTTTGCCGTTTTTTGAGCTAATACCGAAGGACAGCTGATTGAACACTATTTGTTCGGAAAAAGTGACTAACTATGACACAATTTTTTTCACAGTCCCTTTTTTCACTTGATTTGATTCGTACCAGCGAACTTGACGAGAACTTTCTTGGTTTGGTAACTATATGGTATTCTTTTAACATCCTCGTTTGCTTCTTCTAATTTATTTATACAAAGTCACACTTTTTTAAACATCTGTTCTTCGATACATTTCTATTTCTTTTAAACATCGATACCAATATTTTGAACTTAAGAGTGCATACCAAATGGATTCATTTACTCTTCGTCAGTTACGAAGATAATCAAAATCTCCAACTTCCCTACTTATTTCGTTTTGAGAATTATCGAAGCAATCTTACATAAATAACTAAAAAACAAAAAACCAGAAAATCAGTATACTGATTTTCTGGTTTTACATGGTTTGTTCAATAAAAAGCTGTTGGAACTGTTAATATTAAATTATCGCATCGTTACGAATTCTTCCGCTCCTGTTGGATGGATGGCTACTGTATTGTCAAAGTCTTCTTTAGTTGCACCCATCTTGATAGCCACGGCAAAACCTTGCAGCATCTCATCGACACCAACACCAATAGCATGTAAGCCGACGATTCTTTCTTCTTTTCCGACACAGATCAATTTCATTTCGCATTTTTGGCGATAATCATTTAATGCAAAGTACATTGGGGTAAAGCGTGAACGATAAACTTTCAATTCATTTTCGCCATATTTTTCCAATGCTTCTTCTTCTGTCAAACCAATTGTTGCAATTGGTGGATGCGTAAAGACGACTGTCGGAACAAGTTTATAGTCAAGATAAGAATCTTTCTTTCCATTAAATAAACGTTCTGATAAACGTCTACCAGCTGCGATTGCAACAGGAGTCAGATCTAATTTACCGATCACATCACCAACAGCAAAAATATGTTCATCCGTTGTATTTTGGTATTTATCTACTTTGATAAACCCTTTTTTGTCCAATTCCACATTTGTATTTTCCAGACCTAATTTTTCGGTATTCGGTACACGTCCACCGGCAAAAAGTACACAATCACCAGTTAAGGTTTCACCATTTTCAAATAGCACCGTATATTCGTCATTGTTTTTAGTAATTTCTTTAGCAATATGATGTGCGTAAGTTTTTATTCCAGCTTCTTGGTACATTTGGATCAAATTGTCCGAAAGCATTTTATCAAACGTTCTAAGTGGTCGTTCTTTTCGATATGCCCACATGACTTCACTACCTAAACCACGAAATACACCTGAAAGTTCAGCCGCAATGTATCCAGCACCTAAAACGATTGCTCTCTTAGGTAACTCTGTTAATTCAAAAAATCCATTTGAATCAATTGCGTATTCTCCACCAGGAATGGTCATTTTACTTGCACGGCCTCCAGTAGCGATCAAGATTTTAGGAGCACGATAGGTTTCACCGTTTACTTCGATCGTTTGACTATCGATAAAAGTAGCGTAACCTTTTATAGCCTCGACATGATTGCTATCTAATCCTCTTTGATAAGCACCGTGTAGAAAATCAATATATTTTTCTCGTCTTTCTACTAGACCGGCGAAATCAACATTTTTTAAATCTGCTTGGATACCGTAACTTGAGGCATCTCGTTCAATTGTTTCCAAAATCGTACTTGCTTGCCACATAACTTTTTTAGGTACACAACCGACGTTGACACATGTTCCGCCCAATTCATTCGCTTCAATCAGCAAAACTTTTGCGCCATGCATCCCTGCTCTGTTTGCTGAAGCAATACCGCCAGAGCCGCCACCAATTACGATGTAATCATATATTTGCATTTTGTTCCTCCTTATTGAAGAGATCAATCAAAACCTTTATTTAACGATCCTTTTTCTACAGAAAACAAGTGTAACACTTTTCTTGAATTTTGTATGCGAAGATGCTTAAAACAGGGATATATCAGCTTTTTCCTTATTTACGTTTTCGGATCATATCTCCAGGTTTCACCGGCTGTGCGACTGGCATAGTTAAAATCATCATTGGATTTGGTGCTCGGTCAATGGATTCGCCTTCTTCATTATGCATAACTTCAACGGTTTGACTGAAATGACTGAATCCTGGACCATAAAATTCGATTTCATCTCCTACAGAAAACAAGTTTCTCTGACGTATCGTAGCAATCTGTGTTGCCTCATCATAAGATAATACTTCACCGACAAATTTATATACTGGGATTTTACGACGTTCACCGAATAATTGTTCGTTTTCAGTTGGTGTATTGTAGTAAAAACCTGTAGCTAATTCTCGTTGTGCTACTTTCCATAACTCGTCGATCCATTCTTGCTTGCAGACATAGTTTTCAGGATCTTCCATATAACTGTCTACAGCCGCTTTATAGACATTTGACACCGTAGATACATAATGGATCGATTTCATTCTTCCTTCGATCTTGAAGCTGTCTACGCCGTTTTCAATCAATTCTGGAATATGTTCGATCATTGACATATCCACTGCACTCATCGAGAATTCTTCTTCCACTTCGCCTGTATCAGTTAAACTGTTTCGTTCTTGACCAAAAGGCATATCGAACAATCCATACTTCCAGCGACAAGATTGAGAACATCCGCCACGGTTTGCATCCCGCATCGACATATGGTTGGACAATGTGCATCGACCAGAATAAGAGATACACATGGCACCATGGATAAATGCTTCGATTTCGGTATCCGTATTTTTACGAATCTCTGCCACTTCCTCCATTGAAACTTCACGAGCTAAAACGACACGTTCCAACCCTTCTTCTTTCCAGAATTCCAATGTCTCAAAATTAGTTGCTGAAGCTTGAGTGGATAAATGGATCGGCAGACCTGGGGCTTCTGTCGCACAAATTTCGATCAAAGCTGGATCAGAAACAATCACTGCAGAAATACCGACATCACGCAAACTGCGGAAAAATTCCCCTGCTCCATCTTCATTTCCTTCATGGGTGACCATATTAGCAGCAACGTATACCTTCGCATCATGTTCTTTTGCAAAAGCAACTCCTTCAGCCATTTCTTCATAAGTAAAATTACCTGCACGGCTTCTTAAACCATATGCATTCCCGCCAATATATACTGCATCTGCTCCATAATGGATCGCGGTTTTTAACTTTTCCAGTGTTCCTGCTGGCGCTAGGATTTCTGGTCGTTTCAATTTTCTTTTTACTGTCATTTCTTTCATCATACTCCTTATTTGATAGCAGAAGGATCAATATAAAAGAATCCTGTATCTAATTCACGGTTTTCAGGATGCAATTTACTGATTTCGCTAGTCATTTTTTCCGCTTTTTCTTGATCCCAGCTACCTTCTAAAATTTGTTTTTTTGCTTCGGCGAATAGTCGAGTGATGTTTACGAATTTTTCGCCTGGAGTAAATAATCCGTCCAATTTCCATGTACAGTAATGATGCTGATAAAGTTCATTCAATTCATTTGAGAGATTCAGATCATTGCTGGCAAAAATATGTGTGCCATGACTATCTTCATAAATAGAATAATGTGTCTCTTCTTTTTTAGGTTCCGAGATAAAAAGACCTCTTTCACGATCTTTTTGTTCGTCTTGTTTCGTATAGTTATAGTAATTCTGTAGCAGTGGACGTTTGGATTGATGGATGCATGTAGCACCATACACAAGGGTTTCTACAGGAATATCGAGTTTTTCTTCCATCGCCTTCATCTCTTCAAAAGGAACTTCACGAGCAAGTACTGCTCCAACTGCGCCTTTTTTCGCCCAGAAATTGATTTGACGTGCGCTCGTTACTAATGTTTCAGCATCATAAATATACGGTATACGCAATTCAGGATTTTTTTTCATCGTATAAATAATACCTGTATCACCAACTGTGATCACATCTACGTTTATTTCTTTTAAAAAAGCCAAATATTCAGGTACATTTTTCATTTTTTCAGGATGAATGATCCCATTTACAGCAATATTCGCTTTTTTACCATACTTGTGTGCTAATTCTACCAATTGTCGCTGTTCTTCTCGTGTAAATGAAGCAGGCAGACGCAATCCAAATTGCTCTTCACCGAAATATAGTGTATCTGCACCTGCAGCAAGCAACTGTTCTGCTTGTTCAATAGTTTCTACTGTGGTTATGAGTTCGATCATAATTTTCTCCTCCTACAACTTCATAATAGTAGCATAGCTCTAAAAACTTTCCAATACTTCTTCTATTTAAAGTCGGATTTTTGAAAATTATTTCACAAAAAATCAAAATAAAGTTCGATATATTCTGTCCAAATATAAAAAGAGATTGTGACAAAAATCTTGTCACAACCTCTTAATCAAGTCTTACTATTATAAAAATTCAGCTACACAGGCCAAGTAACTATAGGGAACCTACTGTTTCCTTTTTAGGTCCGCGAACATTCAATGTGATCTTACCTTTTGAAGCACCTACTGTTACGTGGTCACCTAAACGAATTTCTCCGCCAAGCAAAGCCTCGCTCAATCGATCTTCAATTTCTTTTTGAAGTGCGCGACGGATTGGACGTGCACCATATTCAGGATCAAATCCAGCTTTCCCGATCACATCGATTGCAGATGGTGTGATTTTCACTTGAATATCTTGTTCTTTCAATCGTTTGATAATCGCTTTGCTCATGATTTGGACGATTGTATGGATTTCATCTTTACTCAATGAATGGAAGACGACAGTCTCATCGATTCGATTCAAGAATTCAGGTCGGAAAGCTTTCTTTAACTCTTCTAAGATACGTTTTTGCATGGCTTTGTGATCTTTAGTAACATCTTGGACATTGAATCCGACATTTTTTTCTTCTCGAATTTGTGTCGCTCCGATATTTGAAGTCATAATCATGATTGTATTTCTAAAGTCCACTTTTCTACCTTTAGAATCTGTTAAATGACCATCATCCAATACTTGCAGAAGTAAATTGAAAACGTCTGGATGTGCTTTCTCCACTTCATCTAAGAGAATCACTGAATATGGTTTTTGACGAATTTTTTCTGTCAACTGTCCACCTTCATCATACCCTACGTATCCTGGAGGAGACCCGATTAATCGGCTTGTACTGTATTTTTCCATAAATTCTGACATATCAACACGGATCAGGGCATCTTCACTTCCAAACATGACTTCTGAAAGTGCTTTGGCCAATTCTGTTTTTCCGACACCAGTTGGTCCAAGGAACATGAATGAACCAATTGGACGATCAGGATCTTTCAATCCGCTTCGTGCACGGCGGATCGCACGTGAAACTGCTTTGACAGCCTCATCTTGACCAACGACACGTTCATGCAGAAGTCCTTCCAGTTCTAACAAGCGTTCGCTTTCTTTTTTCTCCAACTGCTGTAGAGGGACACCAGTCCACTCCGATACAACTGTAGCAACATCTTCTTCTGTTACACGATCAGAATAACCTTGCTCCTGTTTTGCTTCAATTGCAGAAACTTTTTGCAGCTTTTTACGTAGTGCTTTTTCTTGTCTGCGTAATTGAGCAGCATTTTCAAAGTCTTGTTTTTGGATCGCTGCTTCCTTTTCTTGTACTAGTTCATCGATTTCTAGTTTGATCACAGTTGATTTTGTTAAGTGATCGGTTTGATCCAAACGGACTTTCGCTGCTGATTCATCGATCAAATCAATTGCTTTATCGGGTAGTTGACGAGAAGTGATATAACGAACAGAAAGATTGACTGCTGCTCGTACAGCTTCATCTGTGATCTCCACTCCATGGTGCTCTTCATATCTTGTACGTAATCCTTGAAGAATCACTTCTGCTTCTTCAGGAGTTGGCTCATCTACTTGAATGCGAGCAAAACGTCGCTCTAATGCAGAATCTTTTTCGATATATTTTTGATATTCATCTAGGGTCGTTGCTCCGATCGTTTGTAATTCTCCTCGAGCTAACGCCGGTTTCAAGATATTCGAAGCATCAATTGCTCCTTCTGCTCCACCTGCACCAATTAAGGTATGCAATTCATCAATGAATAAGATTACTTGACCATCATTATAGATTTCGTCGATGACCTTTTTCATTCGATCTTCAAATTCACCGCGATATTTCGTACCAGCAACCAAAGATCCCATATCAAGCATCATCAGGCGCTTTTCTTGCATGTCTTCTGGCACTTCACCTAAAATGATTTTTTGAGCTAACCCTTCAGCAATGGCTGTTTTGCCTACACCAGGTTCACCCACCAGTACAGGGTTATTCTTTGTCCGTCGGCTAAGAATCTGGATAAGCCGTTTCACTTCTCTCGAACGACCAACAACTGGGTCCAGCTTGTTTTCTTTTGCTAATTTCGTCAAATCACGTGCTAATGAATCTAGCGTAGGTGTTCCTTGCGGTGTTTGCCGTTTATCTTGTACATTTACATTTCTACGACGATTCATTCCTTTTCCAGCAGAATCACCAGCTAGCCCCATTTTTTGTTTCAGAACTTGACGGGCTTTTGAAAGGCTGATACCTAAGTTGATCATGATTCGAGTAGCCATGATACTTTCATCTTTTAATAAGCTCATCAAAATATGTTCTGTTCCAACTTTTTGAGAACCAGTTTTCTTCACTTCGCTGCTAGCTAAAGCAAAAACTTGTTTCATTCTTGGTGAATATGGAAGAAAGACTCCTTTAGGGTAAGAACGGATACCACCATAACCAATCAGATGTTCAATTTCTTCATAAATTTCCGTTTCATTCAAATCCATTTCACGTAATACTTTTCCAGCAATTCCATTTTGCTCGACCACTAAGGCTAGTAAAACATGTTCTGAACTAACTGATTGATGTTTCAACCGTTTTGCTTCTTCTTGTGCAATTTCTAATACTGCTTGGGCTCTTTCAGTAAAAAGTTCTTCCATCTAATCTCACTTCCCATCTTCATAACTTAAACGTTCCAGAAATGCTCGGAGAATCCGAGCACGTGTATGATCTTCATATTCATTGAAATTCAATGTGTTTTTTGCAATTGCACTCAACATCAAGTTTCCTTCTTTTTTTGTAATTATTTGGTCTTCATAAAGTTTTTGAATAATAGCAAAAGCATTTTTCTCACTGATTGTATCATCAAATAACTGATTTATCTGCTCAAGTAATTGTTTTTTATCTGAAATCCTTACTTTTGCAATTCGTATATAACCACCACCACCACGTTTGCTTTCTACTAGATAACCACGTTGGATGGTAAAACGGGTATTAATCACATAGTTGATTTGTGAAGGAACACAGTTAAAGAGGTCTGCCATTTCAATCCTTCGAATCTCGATCATTTCACTATTTTCCAGAATTTTCTTTATATATGATTCAATTAAATCCGAGGTATTCTGATGTGCCATCTTATTCATTCCCTTTGACTAATATTGACCTTAATTATAACGAATTTGATAATAGAAAGAAAGAAGAACGCTTTTTGTTAAATAAATCCTTTAGAATCAACAAAAAAAAATACGGAATATACTATTCCGTATCGACGCGCCCAAGAGGAGTCGAACCCCTAACCTTTTGATCCGTAGTCAAACACTCTATCCAGTTGAGCTATGGGCGCATATT